>QWCQ01000060.1_pt1 | contig 203403 bp, 193 predicted proteins | sample 1972701 | NCBI WGS metagenome assembly QWCQ01 (sample SAMN09866704, study PRJNA288562) | Human gut metagenome isolate pre4_stool, whole genome shotgun sequencing...
AGGGATACACCTGTTCCCATACCGAACACAGAAGTTAAGCCTTCTAACGCCGATGGTACTCGGAGGGAGACCTCCCGGGAGACTAGGAAGTTGCCAAACAAACAAGATCAGCATTAGCTGGTCTTTTTTGATATAAAAATAAACAAATACTTAAATATGTTAATAAAGAGCCCGGGAGACTGGGTTAACGTGGCACAGGACCACGTTAACCCAGAAAATTACCAGATTTATTAAAAAACTATACTATGCATAGGTGTAATAATATACTTGTATCATAATTAAGTAAGAAAAATTTTCGTGTAAATCGCTAAATAATTAAGGCTAGCATTTTGCTAGTCTTTTTTGATTTAAAGGAATAAGTAGATTTTCTTATTATTACAATAATAATAGGATTGATCTTATATATATATATATATTAATGAAAATATCTGATATATTGCTAGTCTTTTTAGTTCCTGGACTAATATTTTACCTAAAAAATAAGGTAAATAGACTTATAATAAACAAAAAATCAATTTCTTATCTTATATTTGACATAGGGTAAATTTGGGAAATTAGCCTAAATAGATTAATGGTATGGAAAGTTATCTAGAATTTTATCTAAATAAAATATAAATATTGAGCTATTCAGAAAAGTATTATAAATCTATAAGATACCTTTTTCAAGTGATTGTAGAGCAATTTATACCCTATTTATTAACAAATAAGTTAATATTATTTGTACCCATAGACTTTAGGAAGCGATCTATTTTTACTATAAACCTTGCTCTTACTAATATATTTTTATTAATATTTGGATTAAAATGTATAATAAACTAAGATTAAATAGACTAATAATAATGAATTGTTAAAGGTTTTTATAATTTACTTGTATCAAAAATACACAAGGGCTTCTTTTTTATTAGAGTATCATTTTTAAAACCTTATATTTTAGCACAAACTCTTATGTAATTAAATTTCAATAATAATCAAAAAAGATGTGAGTTAATATAAAGTATTTGTCCTTTTGTAAAAAAATGTTTGCATTTTTCACAAAACGATGATACAATTTATTAAAATAAAACAAAGAGATAATTATGAAAAGAATTAAAAGAGTAAAAGCTGCTTGTTACTGTTGTGATGGTGGAGATTTGCCTAGCATTATAAAAGTTGTTAAAGAAACAAAAGAATATAAGAAAACACACAAAGGAGAAAATCAAGAATAATATTCTTGATTTTGTTTTATTATGAAAGTATCTAAATTCTTAAATATACTTAAAAAAGATCAAATAGTAGCTTTCTATAACTCTCTTACTATGGATTGTGTTTATCTAGATAGAGAAATATACAATAATTATGTAGAGGATTTTAATAAGAAGATGAAAGCAAATGGTGATTTAGCTTCTACCGACTACTATAGATTTTTATATAAGAATAATTTTTTAACTGAGCTTGATGAAGATAAATTGCTTGATGAAATATCAAATATGCTTACTGGCAAAGTAGAAATAAAGAATATGGTATTGCATATGACAGATTACTGTAATTTAAATTGTAAATACTGTTTTATAGAAGATGGCATCGATAATAATACATATATAAGAAGAAATATGTCTTATTTTACATGTGAAAAAGCTGTTGATAAGTTCTTTGAAATAATGGATACTGTGTCTTCTACTAAAAAGCCATCAATAATTTTTTATGGTGGCGAACCACTTGTAAATTGGAAAGTTATAAGAAAGATCTTGCCATATATAAAGAATAAAGAAATTACATATAACATAGATATAGATAAGGTAATTATTACAAATGCTACTTTAATAGATAAAGAGATAGCTAAGGTATTAGAAAAATACAATGTTGAAACCTGTATATCTTTAGATGGAAATAAATATATTAATGATATTAATAGAAGATATAGAGATGATAGGGGTAGTTTTGATGATGTAATAAATGCTATCAAAATATTAAGAGAAAATGGTGTTGAACCTGCTTTATCTTCAGTTATGACTAAAGAAAGTGTAGATAAAATAGAAGAAACTGCCAAATTTTTGTTTGATGACTTGAAAATAAAAGGTTTAGGCTTTAATCATGTTTCAATTTTGCCAAAAAATAAAAATTATTCCTCTTATGATTCAACTTATGAAAACAAATATGCTGAGGGATTAATAAAAATGCAAGAGATAATACAAAAAAATTATACTAATGTTTATGAGAAAAGAATGGGAATTAAAATTAATTCTTTTTTAGATAAAGAGTTTAATGTTTCATCTTGCACAGGAACTGGTTTGCAAATTTCAGTTAGTACTGATGGTTTTATTGGGGTATGTCAGGGATATATGGGATGTAGAAAAACTTTTAATAATACAGTTTTTGATGAAAATTATGATCCTAGAAATGATGAAATTTTTATTGAATGGAGCAAAAGAAGCCCTTTAAATATAAAAAAGTGTAGAAGTTGTATAGCCCTTTCTAACTGTGGTGGTGGTTGTCCGAGAAATGCAAATGTTCTTACTGGTTCAATATGGGGACTTGATAAGGGCTTTTGTAGGTTTTCTAAATTAGCATGTGAATGGATGATATGGGAAAATTTTAAAGATGAAAGTATCAAAAAAGATAAATACCTTAGTAAAAATATTTAAAACTAGTGATAAAGAAGTACTATTTTATTCTTTCTTATATTTTTTTCTAAACCTAATTAAATTATTTTTATTGCCAATTATTACTATTTATGTAATGAAAAGAGATTATCTCGTATCATCAACAATGATAGTAATTTATTTTGTTATAAATTATTCATTGATTTTAATAAAAGAAATACTTATAAATGTTTCAAATTTTTCCAGAATGAAAAGAATAGAGAAATCATATGATGCTTGTATAAATATAAACTATGAATTTTTTGAATCATATGAAGGAAGAAATCTTTTTACTAAGGCTGTCAGTACAACTAATTCTACTACGAGTCCATTTAGTAAAATTTATTTATCTATATTTGACACCTTATATACAGTCTTATATATGGGTTTTGTAATCATATATAGTTTAAAATTTGATAAGGTTTTACTTTTTAAAAATATAATATTTTCTATTTTAATATGCCTTGTAATATTTTTTGATAACTTGAATATTAATCAAGCGTATAATAAAATGATAGAATTATTTATAAGTAAAGAGAAAAACTTAAATTATTTAAGAAAAATAGCAAAGCAATTTGAAAAGTCGATTATATTAAATGATTTTAGGGCTAAAGACTTATATCAAGATAAGTATAATATAAATGAAAAAAATATTATCAATGGATGCACAGACATTAAAAAAAATATGATATTAAAATTAGGACTTTCAGATTTTTGTAAAATCTTAGTTTTATTTATTTATATTTTTTCTCTTAAAACTACAGCATTTACATTAACAATGCTTGTCTTTATGATTCAATTTTTAATTGTTAGTAATAAATTTTTTGATTCTTTTTTTGAACTAAATAATATAACAAATAAAATTTATTATTATTATAAATTTATTGAAAAATCAGAGTCAAAAGATAAGAAAATTTATATTGATGAGTTAAATTGCATAGAGTTTAAAAATGTATATTTTTCCTATAATAATTCCGATTTTTCATTAAAAAATATTAATATGAAATTAGAAAATAATAAAAAAATAGGAATATTTGGATCAAATGGTTGTGGAAAAACAACTATAGTTAAGTTATTATTAGGTTTATATAAGGTAAAGAGAGGTGAGATACTAATCAATGGAATTAATATAGATAAAATATCAAATCTAAACGAATTGATTTCTTGTGTTTTTCAAGACGATATAGTAATCCCTGCAAGCCTTGAAGAAAATATCTTATTTGGGAAAAAAATGAATAAGAGAAATTTTAGTAAAGCAATGGAAGAATCTTCATTTAATGAAGTTATGAAAAAAAATCATCTAAATAATAAGACGTATTTAAATTCATTATATGTTGATGATGCAAAAGACCTATCTATGGGTGAGAGTCAGCTTTTATATTTGGCAAGATCTATCTATAAGAATACTAATATGATAATATGGGATGAACCTTCAAGTAATTTGGATCCTTTTAGAGAGTTGAGACTATTTACTAAATATAAAAAAATAGGCAAAGATTCAATGGGAATTTTTATTAGTCATAAGGCTAGTAATATCAAAATGTTTGATGAAATTATATTCATGGAAAATGGACAAATTATAGAGAGAGGAAATTTTAAAGACTTAATGGATAAAAAAGGTAAGTATTATGAACTATATAAGAAACAGGAAGAAAATTTTACAAATTAATATCAAAGCATTAAAATATATAAAAAATTTAGACTATAGATTTCTAAGAAATTTGCTAATACTTTCTATTCTTAAAGTCATAAAAAATTGGTATATATTTATAATTTTAATTCTAATAGGCAAGAGTTTAATGACAAAGCAAAGAATAATTATTCTGTTTATAGTTTTTTTCTTGCTTACTAGCCTGGTAAATATATTTACGGCCTTTAGAAAGACAGATAATAACTTTTTAAGAAACAAATATAATAATATCTTATCCAATAAAATAATCGAATTATCAAAAGATTTATCTCAAAATAGTGAACTAATGTCCTTATCTCAGTTATTAGATGACTATCAACAATATAATGGAGGACCTATTATATTTTTGCATAAAAATTTAGAAAATTTATTTGAAATGATCGTTATATTTGTCATTTCAATACTATATTTATGTGTATCTTTAGATAAAGGATTAATATTAATTATTTTTATATTTACTTTAATTCAATTTTTATTAAAAAACTTTTTGAATATTAAATTAAAAAAAATAGATGAGGACAATTTATCTTATCAAAAAGTTATGACAAAGGGAAATAAGTTAGGAGATTTTTATTTCTCTTTATTATCTAGTGAATTTTCTAAAATGAAGAGTGTAAGAAATAATAACTCAGATAAATTTATCGAAAAAAAATATAGTGAATTTTTAAGACCAACTATAAAGAATTTAAAAAAATATCAAGAAAAGAAAATAAAAATAAAGTTCCTATCTTATTTTCTAGTAGTATTAAACATAATTATGTTTTTAGCTGTATATATAAGTCAAAAAAATTCCTTAAATCTAGCTGTTATATTTATGGCCTCTAATTTATTTTTATCACTTGAAAATTTATCAAGTATTTTTTATGAGCTAGAGGATAATTCTAAAAGATTAGCTGATTTTTTTAAATTTTTAAATATAAAAGCTAATAAAGTATCACATAAAAGAGAATGGATGGGAGATAATGAACTTATCAAATTAAATAATTTGAGTTTTTCTTATGATAGAAAGAATCCTATATTAGAAAATATTAATCTCACTTTTTCAAAAAATAAGATCTATTCAATTGTAGGAGAAAATGGAGAAGGAAAATCTACACTTGTAAAATTAATTTTAAATTTGATCAATATTAAAAATAATAAAATGATAAAAGTAAATAACAATTTAGAAGATAATTATATCTCGTATAATTTATCTAATGATGAAATTTTTTCATTTTCTATTGGTGAAAATATAAGCTTAAATACTACTTACAATAAAAATCACATAAATAAGTTAACCGATGATCTTAGGTTCTTAGATAAGGAAAAAAATATAAGTGATATTAAGCTTGGAAATGATTATGGGAATAATGGAAGAGAATTATCTGGAGGAGAATTAAAGAAGATGATTTTTACAAGGCTATTATATTTTGATAGGAGCCTAGTTGTATTAGATGAACCTATTTCTTCTTTAGATATAGATAGTGAAAGAGAAATATACGCAGCTTTAGAAAAGCTAAAGAAGGGAAAAGTTCTTATAATAATATCTCATAGGCTTACATCTTGTCTTTTTTCAGATGAAGTTATAGTTTTAAAAGATAAAAAAATATATGCAAAAGGAGAGCATAAGACATTATATAAAGAAAATTTATATTACAAAAATTTCTTTGATGCTGCTAGAAAATTGACAATATAGGTATTTACAGTCATTATTATCGCCTCTAATATAATTATAATTCATATATAAGATTAAATAAAAAAAATAATTGATATATAAATCATTATCTAGACATGCAAAAGATAAACTTAATAAAAAACAATATAGAATAATGAGATGATAGTTGTAAAAGTAAAAAGAATAAAAAAGACTAGCATAAGCTAGTCTTTTTTGTTGTCTATAAATATAATTTTTTTGATTTTAAATTTATTTTTTTCTTGTATTTTTTATTTATTTTATTATTTAATATCTGATTATTTTTATATTTTACATAAGATATTTCTATTCTATTATTTTTCTTTTCATCTTATAATTAAATTATAAAAAAAGGAGGTATTTATGATTGAAAATCAATTACTTTTAAGCTCGGTTTTTATTGCTGGCTTTTTATCGTTTTTTGCTCCTTGTACTTTTTCTTTGATGCCTGCTTATATTGGTATCATTACGGATCAAAGGGGAGAATATAAAAATTTTAAATTTGGAAAAATTTATATAAATATTGGTGCTATTATTAAAACTATGACTTTTATTTTGGGTCTTGCTACTAGTTTTGTTATTTTGGGTTTTGGTGCAGGTTTTTTTGGAAAATTTGTTAATAATAGATGGGTAATTTTTATTGGGGGACTTATTGTGTTTTTGTTAGGTCTTCATCAAATGGAAATTATTAATATTGAAAAATTGAATGTTACTAAGACTGTTAATTTTAAAAATAAGAAAACTAAGGCTTTGGGGACTTATCTTATGGGGCTTTCTTTTTCTTTGGGTTGGACACCTTGTGTTGGTCCAATTCTTGGAGCGGTTCTTCTTACTTCTGCAAGCAGTGGTAAAGAATTTTATGGGGCTTTTATGATGCTAGTTTATTCTTTTGGCCTTATGGTTCCGTTTTTATTGATGGCTGTTTTATCATCTACTCTTAATAAAAATTTTGATTTTTTTAGAAAACATCTTATTTTTATGAAACGTTTGGGTGGATTTTTGATAATGGTAATGGGCGTTGTTCTTATGACTAATCAATTGCCTAATCTTACTTCATTTTTTAACAATTTATTTATTTAGGAGGATATATGAAAAAATCTTTAGCGATACCGTTTTTAGTGATAGCTTTTGCTCTTAGTGCATGCTCTAGTGAAAAATCGGCGGATAAAAATATGAATGATATGAAGGATAAAAATATTTCAAGTAATAGTAAGGAAAATAAAGATAGTGATAATTCTTTGAATCTTGAGGATAGGGACGGAAACAAGGTTTCTTTGGATTCTTTTAAGGGAAAGAAAACTTATATTAAGTTTTGGGCTTCTTGGTGTCCTATTTGTTTGTCAAGTCTTGGCGAATTGGATGAATTGTCTAATGGTAATGGGGATTATCAGGTTGTAAGTGTGGTTGCTCCTGACCAAATGGGGGAAAAATCTAAGAAGGATTTTATTAAATGGTTTGACGGTTTGGAATATAAAAATATTAATACTTTGTATGATACGAGTGGGGATTTTATTAAAAAATTTAATGTTAAATCTACTCCTACAAATGTATTTTTGGATTCTGAGGGTAAGCTTGTCAAGGTTGCTCCAGGGGCTTTGGATAAGGATACTATTAATGAAATTTTTAAACAGATTAAATAGGAGTTTTGTATGAAAAGTAAATTTATTTTTGTTTTTTTGATTTGTGCTATCTTTTTGGTGGCTTGTTCTAATAAGTCTAAGAATAAGTCTAAGGATAATGCAAATATTTCTAGCACAAATGAGGAAATTGGCAAAAAAATTGATGAAATTATTGACTCTAATAATAAGAAAAATTTAAAGGAAATGGAAAAGCAAAAAGATATGGATAAGGAAAAGGAAAATTATTCTAAGGATGATCTTAAAAAAATCTACCTAGCTGGTGGTTGTTTTTGGGGTGTTGAGGAATATATGCAAAGAATTTATGGGGTTTATGATGCTGTAAGTGGTTATGCAAATGGAAAGGTTAATAATCCGACTTATAAAACGGTAAGTAGTGGCAAAAGTGGCTATGCGGAAACTGTGGAAGTAACTTATGATAGTAAAAAAATAAAGCTTGAGGACTTGCTTAATCATTATTTTAAAATAATTGATCCAACTAGCCTTAATAAACAAGGAAATGATAGGGGAAGTCAATATAGGACTGGGATTTATTATGTGGATGATTCTGATAAGGAAGTTATAGATAAGGTTATGAATTTTCAGGCAAAAAAATACAGCGAAAAAATTGTGGTTGAAAATATGAAACTTAAAAATTTTACTGTGGCTGAAGATTATCATCAAGATTATTTGAGGAAAAATCCGAATGGTTATTGTCATATCGACTTGTCAAAAGCTAACGAAGTTGTGATTGATCCTGCTAAATATCCAAAACCATCGGATGATGATTTGAAAAGAAAACTTACGGATATTCAATATAGGGTTACTCAAAAAAATGAAACTGAATCTTCTTTTTCTAATGAATATTGGGATAATAAGGAAAAAGGTATTTATGTTGATGTAGCAACTGGCGAGCCTTTGTTTTCATCAAGTGATAAATTTGATTCGGGTTGTGGTTGGCCATCTTTTTCTAATCCAATAGCCAAAGATGTTGTGACATATCGTGAAGATAAGTCGTATAATATGAACAGAACTGAAGTGAGAAGTAGGTCTGGGGATTCGCATTTGGGACATGTTTTTAATGATGGCCCTAAAGAACTTGGTGGTCTTCGTTTTTGTATAAATTCAGCTTCGATTAAATTTATTCCACTTAAAGATATGGAAGATAGGGGATATGGATATTTAAAACATCTTGTAAAGTAGGGGATTATGTATAAATTGTTAATAGCAGATGATGAATCAATCATAAGAAAGGGCATAAAAAATTTAATAGATTTTGAGAGTTTGGAAATTGATCAAGTTTTTGAGGCGGAAAATGGGAAAGAGGCTGTTGATTTGGCCTTAAAAAACAAGATAGATATAGTTATAATGGATATAAATATGCCTATAATTGATGGCCTTAGTGCGAGCAAAAAAATAAAGGAAAAAAATCCAGATTCTTACTTGTTAATTCTTACAGGCTACAATTATTTTGATTATGCCCAAGCTGCTATTAGGGCAAAGGTAGACGATTATATTTTAAAACCTGTTAGCAAAAAAGATGTAGAATATATGTTAAAAACTGCTGTAAATAAGCTTAATATTAACAGAAAAAATGAGTCTTTGAAAGAGTATAATGATGAGAATTTAAAGGCAAAAGAATCTTATGAAGATATAAAAAAATATATTGATAAAAATGTATTTTGTGAAGATTTTTCTTTAAATAAGATGGCAAGCGACATTGGTTACAATAATAATTATTTAAGCAGTTTGATAAAAGAAATTTACGGTTTATCTTTCCAGGATTTATCCAATAAATTGAGAATGGAAAAGGCAAGGATTTTGCTTTTGACAAGCGATATGAAAAATCAAGAGATAGCAGATGCCGTTGGTATCTATGATGTTTCATATTTTTCTAATAAATTTAAAAAATATTTTGGCAAAAGTCCAAAACAAATTAGGAAAAAATAAATGAAAAAGATTTTTAAAAAAATAGAATTCAAAATAAGTGCTTGCTTTTTTGTAATTTCTATTCTTATAATATCTCTAATGCTTTTTTCTTGGTACAAGCAAAGTTCTTCAAAGCTTATGACATACGAAAAAGAAGAAACAAGCCAAGAAGTCAAAAATGCAAGTATATATGTAGCAAGCTATCTAGAAAAAAACAAAAACCTTGCTTCTCTTTTGGCTATGTCAGCCGAAAGTCAAAATATAATGGATGATAAGACGGATTTTAAAAATTTGAAGGACATAATAAAAGTTAGCGAAAAAAGCGATGAATTTATAAAAAAAATTTTCCTAGTTTCTGAAAATGGAAATATTATTTCAAATGAAAAAGTAAATTTAGAAACAAATAAGGATATGAAAAATATTTCTTGGTATAAGAAACTTATAAATTCAAATAATATGGCATTTGCAAGCAAGGCTGATTTTTCAAAAATATCTAGTGATTCATCAAAAAATATAATAAGTATTTCCAAAGAAATTAAAGATAAAAATAATAAAAGATTGGGCTTTGTGGTTATAAATCTTTCCTATAAATTTTTGGAAGATTTTCTTTCGACAATAAATTTTGGCAAAGATGGCTATGTTTTTATTTTGTCCTCAGAAGAAGAACTCCTTTTTAAATCAAAAAATATGGAAGATTTTGGCAAAAAAGATTACGAAAAACTTTTGAAAAAGAGGATGAAACCAGAAAAAATGGACTTTGTTTCATCCAATGTTTTTATTCCAAATACCCAATGGAAGCTGGTAGGAATTTCCTTTTCAAACGCAATTTCTAATTTAAAAAAACAATTAATAGAAAGCTCCCTAATTCTTGCCCTAATCGTTTTTATTTTGACTTTGTTAGTGTCGATTTTTGTGTCAAAAAAAATAAGCAAACCAATAATTTATTTAATTGGAGAAATCAAAAAAACCGACAAAAAATTATATAAAATAAAATCTCTCCCTCAAGCATCAAGCGAAATACAAATCTTAACAAAAGAATACAACAACCTAATAGATAGGATTTTTGTTCTAACAGAAGATATAGAAAAAAAAGAAGAACAAAAAAGAACCTACCAAGTCAAAGCTCTCCAAAGCCAAATAAATCCACATTTTTTATACAATACCTTGGATACAATTTTGTGGCTTGTAGAATTCGGAGAAAATGAAAAAGCAATAAAAGTAACCAAAAATTTAGGGATGCTTCTAAGAAACAGCTTAAACATTGACGAAGATTTCGTAAAACTTGATAAGGAAATAGAACACGCAAAAAATTATCTAGATATACAAAAAATAAGATATGACAATAAATTTACCTACGAATTTATAAAAAAAATACAAACAAGCAGTCTATACGTTCCAAAATTAATACTCCAACCAATAATAGAAAATGCAATTTATCACGGAATAAGAGAAAAAAAATCCAAGTCTTACATTAAAATTATAGTAGAAAAAAATCCAGAATATTTAATAATAAAAATAATAGATAACGGACTAGGTCCAAAAGAAAAAAAAGAAAATATTCCAACAAAACTTGGAGGAATAGGCATGGAAAATGTAAATAATAGGATAAAACTTTTGTGTGGAGAAAAATATAATTTAAAAATGCAAAGAGAAAATGGCGAAACCATTGTCACATATAAGCTAAAAATAATAAAAGAAATTTAAAAAAATCAATAAAAAATGGGTTGTTTCAACAGCTCCAGAGCGTAGACAAAGTCAGTTTAATAATTCAAAAATAAAATTACGCTATAACCCATCTCGACTAAGTGAGTGAAACGAACGCATGGAGAGATCTCATGAGATTTCTCCGCTCGTTGCACTCGGTCGAAATGGCCAAATTTTTAGTTTGTCAACAGTCTGGGGTTGTTTCAACAGCTCATTTTGTGTTTTAATTTATTTAAAGTTTTAGTTTACTTTTGAAAATCTAGTATGTTAATATATATGTAAAAACATTTAATAATGAGGATAAATTTTATGAATTTAACTAAAAAAATTTTTACTAATAGGTTAATTTTAAGAAAGGCTAAGATTTCTGATGCATCTTTGGCTTATAAGAATTGGATGGATGATGAGGAAGTTACTAAGTTTTTAAGATGGAAAGCTCATAAAAATGTTCTTGAAAGTGAAAAAGTTATAAAAAACTGGGTTGATTCTTATAAAAATGATGATTTTTTTCAATGGATTATTGAACTTAAAGAATTAGCTGAACCGATTGGAACTATTAGTGTGATTTCTATTGATAAAAGGGTTAATTCTTGTCATATTGGTTATTGTATTGGGAAAAAATTTTGGAATATGGGATATACCTCTGAGGCTTTTTCTGCTATAATTTCTTTTTTATTTTCTCTTGGTTTTGATAGGATCGAATCTTCTCATGATCCTAATAATCCATATTCTGGCAAGGTTATGGAAAAATGTGGTCTTGTTTATGAGGGTAGGTTAAGAAAGGCTGATTATAATAATCAGGGGATTGTTGATTCGTGTGTTTATGGTATTTTGAGGGAAGATTTTGAGAAATAATTTGTAAATTATTTATTTGGATTAGCTGGGCTTATAAAAATTTAAAAGGCGATAAAAATAATTTATCGCCTCAGAATGAAGACAACCCAGGAAAAATCTCCTGGGTTTTCTAATATTATTAAATTTTTAATGAATGTTATAATATCTGGGCTGATTGTTTCTGTTTAACTGCTCATTAAATTTTTACTACAGACATGGCTGTATGTGTATTCGTTTTCATTTTCATGTCTATTTTTAACAATATAGGGACTGTAACAGGCCTTTCAATAAAAGCGGGATTAACAGATGAAAATAATGAAGCAAAAGATATGAATAAATCTTTTCTAGTAGATTCTTTAGGAACAATTGTAGCTGGGTGTTTAGGAACAAGTGTTGTGGGAACAACATTAGAAACTTCAGCCGACATAGAAGAGGGAGGGCGAACAGGACTTATGGCAGTGACAAGTGCAGTAAAAGCTATAGATTTTGATAATATAACAGAAGCTATACCTGCATTTTTAACCTTTATCATAATTCCTCTTACTTACAGTATTGTGGATGGTATTATGATAGGAATTTTATCTTATGTAGTATTAAATATTATAACTGGTAAATTTAAACAAATATCTTTACCAATGTATGCTATGGGAATTTTGTCTTTAGTTAAAATGTTATTTTTATAAGGAGAGAGAAATGTTAAAGAGTGATATGAAAGCGGATTTGATAATAAAAGATGTCAAAGTAATAGATGTGTTTCAAAATGAAATTTACAAGGGAAATGTAGCAGTGAAGAATGGAAAAATTATTGGCATTGGAGATTATGAAGATGCAGATGAGATTGTAGATGCAAAAGGATCCTACCTATCACCAACTATGACTGACGGACACGTGCACATAGAGTCTTCTATGGTATCTCCAGCTGAATTTTTAAAATGTTTAGTTGCAAGAGGAGTTTCAACTATAATAGCAGATCCACATGAGATAGCAAATGTGTGTGGGCTTGATGGGATTGAATACATAATAGATGAAACAAAAGATCTACCGGCACATGTATATGTAATGTTGCCATCATGCGTTCCATGTACACCATTTGAAACAAGTGGAGCTATTTTAAAAGCTTGCGATTATAAAGAGATGATAAATGATCCGAGAGTTTTGGGGTTAGGAGAAATGATGGATTTTGTTGGAACAGTAAATCGATCAGAAGACATCTTGGAAAAAATCGACTTGGCTAAAAATAGCAATAAGGTAGTAGATGGACATGCCCCACTTTTATCAGGAAAGGCGTTGGACGATTATGTACTAGCTGGTATTTTAACAGACCATGAGTGTTCAGCTGTAGATGAAATGAAAGAAAAGATTCGCCGAGGAATGTACATTCAATTAAGAGAAGGTACAGCTGCTAAAAATTTAGAAGCACTGATAAAAGGAGTTACAAAAGATAACATAAGTCGTTGTTTCTTCTGTACAGATGATAGACATCCGCAAGACTTGTTAAAAGATGGAAATGTAGATAACAATGTGAGAAAAGCAATTAAATTGGGGATGGAACCTTTATATGCAATTAAAATGGCAACTTTAAATCCGGCTCAGTGTTACAAAATGGAAAATTCAGGGGCAATTGCACCGGGGTATGTTGCAGATTTCTTTTTATTCGATGATTTGAATAACATAAACGCAAAAGCAGTTTTCATTGGAGGCAAGAAAGTAGCAGAAGATGGAAAAGTAATAGTAGATTTTCCACAAAAACTTTCTCCAAAGGTACTTTCAAAAATGAATATAAGAGATTTTAAATTAGAAGATTTAAAACTTAGATTGAATTCAAACAGAGTCCATGTAATTGAAATGGAAAAAGAATCACTTTTAACTAAGAAAATTATCTGTGATGTAGATGTAAAAGATGGTTACTTCGAATACTCAGATGACGGAATAAGAAAAATAGTGGTAATTGAAAGACACACCGGAAATTCTTCAATAGCAATAGGATTGATAAAGGGATATGATATAAAAAATGCCGCTGTTGGAACTACAATAGCACACGATAGCCATAATTTAGTTGTTATTGGGGACAATGATGAAGATATGCTAAACGTAATAAAGAAAATAGATGAGATGAGTGGTGGAATGGCAATATCTTCAAATGGAAAATTAGAAGGGTCTTTAAGACTTGATATAGCAGGTATTATGAGTAGTAAATCAATGACAGAAGTACATGAAGAGATCAAGAAATTATTAGAAAAAGCAAAAGAGCTTGGAGTAGGAGATGGAATAGATCCATTTATGACTCTTGGATTTATGGCTCTACCGGTTATACCGGATATAAAGATGACAGACAAAGGATTGTTTGATGTAAATGAATTTAAACACATTCCTTTAGAAGTTTAAAAAGTAGGTGCATTTGCACCTACTTTTTAAACAGTCTGAGGCGATAAAAATAATTTATCGCCTTATTTTTTATTTATATTTATAAAATCCTTCCCCAGTTTCAATACCCTTTAAGCCTTTGGCAGCTCTTTCTTCCAATTTTTTAATAGCTTTTGCAATTGGAGAATTTGGATCATTTGCTTGAGGATTTGTTTTTGAAATATTTATTACAGTTGTAATACCAACTATATCAATTATTTCGAAAGGTCCTCTTGGAGATCCTGTTCCGATTTTCCAATCCATATCAATATCTTTTGGCTCAGCAACATCATTTCCATAAAGATTTAGACCAGCATTAATAAATGGAACGAGCAAAGAATTCAAAATATATCCTGCTTGCTCTTTTTTAATTACAGCTGGATACATTCCTATATTTTTTGCAAATTCGATAACACTTTCAAAAGCCTCATCACTTGTTTTGTCATGCTTCATTACCTCAGCAAGATTTTGTCTCCAAATTGAGTTTGCAAAGTGAAGACTTAAAAATTTATCTTCTCTTCCTGTATATTCTCTAAATGTTGAAGGCAAGAAAGTTGAAGAATTTGTTGCAATAATTGCATCTTCCTTTAAATAAGAAGAAATTTTTTCATAAAAATCTTTCTTTTGATCAACAATTTCTGCAATTGCCTCAATAACAAGATCAGCATCAGAAAAAGCCTCATTCAAGTCAGTAGTGTATTTTATTTCTTTGAAAATTTTTTCATTTACATTTTTTAATTCTTCTATTTTTTCATTAGTAATTTCGTTTTTATCCTTGAAAAAAGACCTAGGATAATTTGGATTTTCAGCTCCAATATATGAAGGACAAGCCATAAGTTCTTTAGAAAAAATATTGTGTAAATTTTCAATTCTTGGCTTAACTCTTTCAATAGAACCTTCACTTCTTCCCCAAATCGTTACATTAAATCCATGAAAAGCTGTGACGTATGCAATTTGAGCACCCAAAACGCCACCACCAGCTACGGTTACATTTTTTATTTTCATTATTAGCTCCTTTTTTTATATATATTTTCATCTCATATATATTGATATACCCAAAATTTGGTTTTTTAAATTTTTATTGTAGAAATCGATATAATAAATTAGCAAATATAAAATGAGATGTTAAAAAATAAGCAAAAGCATCAGATACCAAGGTATAATTTTTATTTATCCATTGATATTTTTAAGCTCTTTTACCATGTCTAATTTTGAAATTTTATAGCTTTCAATAATTTGTGTAACTATAAAAGTAAGTAAACTCAAGAAAAATGCAAAGGCAAATATTTTATTTGGGATAGATATATCCACAAAAATATCTAGTTTTTCCATAGAAATTTTTATTAAAAATTTTAGTATTATATTCAGTAGTGGCATTAGTATAATCTCAAAAATTACAAGTAAAAAGAGTATGGTATTGATGTATATTTTTACAACTTCTCTATCTTTAAATCCAAATATTTTAAGGTAGCTTATATTTTCTTTTGATTTATCAATAATAGTTGTTGAAATAACGCTCGTTATTATAAAATAAAAGGCGAGCGAAACAATAAGGACAATTTTAAAAACAAATTTAAAGTGGTCAAAAAAATGGTCCATAAATTTACTCATATCCTTTTTGTTTATCTCTGTTATTAAATTTTCTTTTGAAATATCTAACTTTTTATCTGATAAGTAGCTATTAAAATATGAAGAATCCTTTCCTATTAATTTATTTAAGTTTTGTCTATTTGTTAAAATTTGCAAAGTTTTTATCTTATCATCAATTTTTTTTATCTTTAAGGTATTAGTTTTACTATTATAAGAGTTTAAGACTTTTATTGTATCTTTTTTACCTAGATTAAATCTTTGTGCAAGACCGTATGATATAACAACTTCATCTTTTTTAAGCTTATTTAAATTTTTATTATCGTACTTGCTATTTTTATCAACTCCATAAATTTGAATTTTTTTGTCATCAAAATTTACCAAATTTACATTTACAATGCTAGCCATATCTGATTTTATTTTTTCATCCTTTGTCTTTACAAAGTAAATATGGTCATATTTCATCTCATCTTTAATTTTTTTTGCATAATTTTCAAAAGAAGGTTCAAGACAAAGAGAGAAAACCAAAAGCAAATTTGCTAAGAAAATTCCAAATAGTAGGGCTAGAAAATTTAGTTTGTTGTCTAATATCAATCTTAGTTTTGCCTTTTGCATAAAAGAAAAATTTTTCAATTTAAGTTTTGATATTTTATTTTTCTTATATAAATTTTTTCTCAAAAAATCAATAGGATTGTGATTTAAAGAAAAATATACAACAAAAAAATTAATTACCAAATATATAAAAATAGGCAAAATAGTCGTAAATGCAAAAGTAAGATGGTTTGTATTTAGCTCAAATTTTGGTAGTTCAAAAGAAAGATAATACACATCAGCATATTTTTTATAAAAATAAGTAAAGGCTATAAAATTTCCACAAATAGATGCCAAAATTGCCAAAAACAAAGGCATAGCCATATAATTTTTTAATAATTCCTTTTTTTTGTAACCAGAAGCTAAAAGACAACCAATTATTGGAGATTCATTTTCGATTAAATTTTTTATTTGCACAGCACTAATAAAGGCTAGAGAAATAAATAATAAAATACTAGCCGAAATCATAGTAGGCACATCCCCATCCATATCATCCATAATATAAGTTATGCATTTATTATCATATCTTGTAACACCATCAATCATTAGATTATTTTTATTGATAATTTTTCCAAAATTTTTAAGCCTTTTATTTGCAACTTTACTATTTTTAGAAAATTTATCATGATAAGAATAATTATAAACAATTTTTTTATCCTTTATCTTATCAAAAGTTTTAGAAGACAAAAGACAAACACCAAAATATCCTGTATCCATAACAATATCTTCCCTATTTTTAAGAAGAGTAGAATAGTCAGGCAAAGAAACAAGGCCTGTTACGAGATATTTTTTATTTTTAATTTTCAAAAAATCCCCTATATTTATTTTATTTGCCCTTGCATAATTAGCAGAAATAGCAATTTCATTGTCATTATTTGCCAATCTTCCATCAAAAATTTGACTAATATTGATACGATTTCTATTTTTAAAAACTCTTAAAGTTCTATCATCATGATAGTTTTCGTCAAAATAAAAATTTTCATAAACATTCAAAGAAAGATCTTCCAAGGCTTTGATTGTTTTATTAGATAGTTTATCAATACAAACAAATTCTCCATCCTCAACTTTTCCATCATCAATTTGCTTGTAATACAAATGTTTAATAGACTGTTGGGCAGTAAAAAATGATGATGAAAAAATAATTAAAATGGTTAAAGTTAAAAAAATAGAAAAAAATTTAAAAGGATTAGATTTTATTTGCCTATAAATTCTTTTATTAAGAGGATTTTTCATTACCAAGAAACCTCCTTAGCAGATATTTTATTTGAATTTACAAAAAGATTCTTTATTTTGCCATCATGTAAATTTAAAATAATATCACACATTTTACTTATATTAGTATTGTGAGTTGCAATTAAAATCGTAGATTTATAAATTTTATTTAAAATTTCAATTAAATTCAAAACATCCTTAGCACTTTCATAATCAAGAGCACCAGTTGGCTCATCACAAATTAAAATTCTAGGACTTTTTACCATAGCCCTTGCAATAGAAGTTCTTTGCGCTTGACCTCCAGAAATTTCGTTTGGGAATTTATATTTTTGGTCAGATAAACCAAGATTATCAATCAAATCATCGATATCAAGAGGATTATCAGACAAAAATTTACCAAGCTCAATATTTTCTATAACATTTAAATCACTAATTAAATTATAAAATTGAAAAACAAAGCCCAAATTATTACGCCTAAAAATTTCCAAATCTTTTTTATTTAATTCACCTAGATTTTGACCCAAAATATTAACATTTCCTATATCAATTGTTTCAATTCCACCAATAATATTCAACAAGGTAGATTTTCCAGAGCCAGAAGGACCTAAAATACAAATTATTTTTCCCTCATCAAAAGATAAATCAATCCCCTTTAAAACTTCTATCTTGTTAGAATTTTTTCCATAAAACTTATGTAAATTTGAAATTTTAATCATAATTACCCCTTATAAATAAAAAATTACAAATAAAGATTAACAAGCATATAATCTTTTTTTTTATTATAATACGAATGAGAATCTTTATCAATAAAAATGTGAAAAAGCTTTTATAAGTTTTTCTTATATGCACCATAACTTATATGTATTTTACAACGATTTTAATCTAATGTATTATAATAGTGAAAACGTAATCATTTTTAAAAAAGGGGTGAATATTGTGAAAGAAAATGAAAAAATTTCAGGAAAGGCGTTAATTCCATTTTTGGTTTTTATCGTTATTTATCTTGCCACAGGTATCGTACTTCATTTAAGAGGAGTAGAAATGGCATTTTATCAATTGCCTGCACCTATTGCAGCTCTTGTTGGTATTATTAGTGCATTTTTATTATTTGGTGGAAGTATTGATGAAAAATTTGACAATTTAGTTGAAGGTTGTGGCGACTCAAACATTATAATTATGTGTTTGATTTACATATTGGCTGGCGCTTTCTCTGCTTTGGCTTCTGCCTCTGGTGGAGTTGACTCTGTAGTTGGCTTGGGACTTTCTGTTGTTCCTGCTAAATTCTTAACTGCAGGTGTATTTTTAATAGCTTGTTTTATTTCTATAGCTACTGGTACTTCTGTTGGAACAATTACAGCTTTAGGACCTATTGCAATTGGTCTTGCTACTTCCGGTGGTATCAATATTGCTTTGATGCTTGGTGCTTTGGTTGGTGGCTCAATGTTTGGAGATAACTTATCTGTTATTTCTGATACAACTATAGCTGCAACTAGAACTCAAAACTGTGAAATGAAAGATAAGTTTAGGATGAACATTAAAATGGCTCTTCCTGCTGGAATAATTACTTTTATTTTGCTATTAATTTTAGGTGCGCCTGAAACTCAACCAGCTCAAAAAGATTTATCTTACGATATTATTAAGATTATTCCTTATATCTTCGTATTGGTAGTTGCTCTTATGGGCGTTAATGTATTTTTAGTTTTAACTGGTGGTATTGTTTTATCTGGTATTGTTCTTCTTATGAACAACGGATTTAACTTACTTGCTCTTTCTCAAACTATGTGGGAAGGATTTACTGGAATGTTTGAAATATTCTTACTTTCAATGCTAATTGGTGGTCTTTCTAATATGGTTACCAAAGAGGGCGGTATTAATTGGATTATTTCAAAAATCAAAAAATTTGCAAAGGGAGAAAAATCTGGCGAGCTTGGTATAGCTGCTCTTGTTTCTCTTGCTGATATTGCTGTAGCAAACAATACTGTTGCAATTATTATTTCAGGTCCAATTGCAAAGAAAATGTGTAAAGAATATAAGATCGACCCTAGAAGATCTGCATCACTTCTTGATACATTCTCTTGCGTATTCCAAGGAATAGTACCTTATGCTGCTCAAGTATTAATAGCTGCAAGCTTTACAAAAGGTGCTGTAGCACCATTCCAAATTATGCCATATTTCTGGTATCAATTTATCTTGGGAGTTGTTTCCATAGTTTCTATCTATGTACCATTTACAGCTGCAAAAGATAAATGGAATTTTGAATATGATATGGCTGAATCAAAAGTTAGCGGTCATGTTAAAAATTTGGAAGACAATGAACAAGCTCACGCTTAGTTAGGGATAAATATTCCTTACAAAGCTTTGAAAGATTTTTGGAAGATTTGTAAACATAACCTATATCCATAGATAAATTTTCTGGATTTTCAAGCTTAACAGTTTTGATATTAGGAAATCCACTATTTGGATGAAGGCAACCTGTTCCAACATTAAAAGAATTTGTGTTGGAAATAAGCCCCAAAGTCGTGCCCCTATCTTGGGTATAGATAACCTGTTTGTGATCAGGTAAGTTTACAAATTCTTCCGGCAAAATCTCAGTGTCATTTTGCTCATAAATTATCATAGGATAATTATAAAGATCATCTATCTTAATCAAATTTTCATTCGCTAATGGATGGTCTTTATTAATGAAAACATGAGGAATGACCTTGGCAATTGTAACATAAGATAAAGATTTTTCTTTAAATAAATTAAAAATAGCTTGCCTATAAGGTTCATTTATGTAAATAAAGGCAAGATCAGAATAATCGTTTTCAACGTGGTTAATGGCATCAAGGGATGTGGTTTCTTTTAAATAAAATTTGAAAGAATTGTCCTTGTACTTGTCAATTAATTTCATAAAAGCTGAAACGGCAAAATTAAAGTGCTGACTTGACACTCTAAGCTCAGAAATATCCTTATTATCTGGAGCATATTGTCTTTGGATTTCCTTATATTTGCTGATTAAATCTTGGCATTTTATGAGATACTCAAGTCCCTTGGCGGTTGTTTGAGTTCCACTTTGATTTCTCTCAAAAATTTTAAAACCCAGTTCTTTTTCAAGATCATTTATAGCCATGGAAATGGCAGGCTGGGATGTGTAGAGGTTTTTTGCAGCCTTTGAAATAGAACCTGTTTTAGAAACTTCTATAGCGTAAATAATTTTGTTTAAATTCATAATATCTCCTTAGTCTCTTTGGATATATTATATTAAATATTTGGTAAAAATGAAACAATGGAAATGAAAGGATTAGAAAATGACAGAAAACAAAAAAAGATCATTTGCAACAGAAACAATACACGCAGGCGCAATAAAAGATACATACGGTTCATTAGGACTACCAATATATCAAACATCAACCTTTATATTTGACAATGCAGAACAAGGTGGAAGAAGATTTGCCCTAGAAGAAGAAGGATTTATCTACTCAAGACTAGGAAACCCAACCAACGATGCTTTGGAGAAAAAACTAGCAGCCCTTGAAGGAGCAGAAGCAGCAGTATCAACATCATCAGGAATGGGAGCAATCACATCATCAATCTGGCCATTCATAAAAGCAGGAGATCATATCCTAGCATGTGGAACACTCTACGGATGTACATTTGCATTTTTAAACGAAATAACAAAATTCAATGTAGACGTAGAATTCATAGACATGACAGACCTAGAAGAAGTTAAAAAACATTTAAAAGAAAACACAAGAATAGTATATCTAGAAACACCAGCAAACCCAACACTCGACGTAATAGATATAGAAGAAGTAGTAAAACTTGCAAAAGCAAACTCAAAAGATACATTAGTAATCGCAGACAACACCTTTGCAACACCATACCTACAAAATCCATTAAAATTAGGCGTAGATATAGTAGTCCACTCAGCAACCAAATACCTAAACGGACACGGCGACGTAATAGCAGGATTCTCATGCGGATCAAAAGAATTAATGACCCAAGTAAGACTCGTAGGCCAAAAAGACTTCACAGGATCAGTTTTATCAGCTCACGATGCATTTCTAATCTTTAGAGGAATGAAAACCCTAGAAGTAAGAATGAAACAACACGTAGCAAACACCAAAAAGGTTGTAGAAGCATTACAAAAACACAAAAACGTAGAAAAAGTATACTATCCAGGCCTAGAAGATTTCAAAAACCACGAAGTAGCCAAAAAACAAATGAAAGACTACGGAGCAATGGTAACATTCGAAGTAAAAGGCGGAATCGAAGCAGGAAGAACAGTCATGAATAACGTAAAATTATGTTCACTAGCAGTAAGCTTAGGCGATGCAGAAACATTAATCGAACACCCAGCAACAATGACCCACTCAACCTACTCAGAAGAAGCCCTAAAAGAAGCAGGAATAGCACCAGGCTTAATCAGATTATCAGTAGGTCTAGAAGATGCAGATGAAATAATAGAAGACTTAAATCAAGCCTTAGACCTAATCTAAAAATTATATGAAAAATCTCCCCACGGGGGGGATTTTTTATTTTGCTAAATAATAAAATATATAATAGTAAATTGCTCAAGACAAGTAGTGTTTGGATTTTTTTCAATATTTATTCGAATTTGCTTAAATAATGAGATCTATCCACACATTTGCTATGCTCATTTAGTTAAGATGAGCATGTTACTATTATTTAATTTCTAAACTAAATTTTAAAATTTTTCTTACAAAAAAATCGTATTGGGTTTTCCAATACGATTTTTTGATTTTAGTTTATTTTATTTTCTAGTTTTTCTTTTTTCTTGAAAATATTGCTACAACGGCTGCTACTACTGCAACTGCAATGATTATTAATGTTTTGTTTGATTTGTTTTCTGTTTTATTTGTTTCTTGTTCATTGCTTGATGATTGTGCTGATGTTTCTTTTGATGATGCATCGTTTGATTGGCTTGGTTCTTCTTCTTTGCCTTCTGTTTTGTATTCTACTGATGATTTGTCTGTTTCGAATACGTATTTGTCATCTTCTTCTTTTACATCAATTTTGTCATCTTTTGAGCCGAAAGCAACTTCTTTTTCAAAGGCTTTTTTAGGAACTGAGATTTTTACTGGATTATTTAATTTTTCTACAGGTTCTCCGTAAGAGTCTACTATTTCGATTTTTCCACCTTTTTCGTCTTCGTCTGGTGTAACTTGAAGATTTAAAGCTTTATCGCTTGTATCTTTTTTAACTTCCATTGTTGTATCTGTGAAGTTTTCAGTAGCTCTTCTTCCATAGAATGTATATTCGTATTCGTTTTTCTTTAAATAATCTTTGTATTTGTCTTCTAAGTCTTTGTTAAATTCTTTTAATAAATCGAATGCTTTTTTAGCTTCTTCTTTATTTTTTTCTGTTGGATCTTTTTCTCCTGAAACTTTTGTATTTGCTATTTGTTCTTTTTCAAATTTGTCAATTTCTGGAGTGATGTCTTTCATGAAGTCATCTCTGTTTGCCTCTACCATGTGTAGGGTATCCATTGCCATCCAATAATGTGACTTATCTTTGTCTGGATCATTTGTTTCGTTTTTAACTTCATCAATTGCATCTTCTTGGTTTGGATAGTATGCAACGTATGGTTGAACTAGTGGGGAACCAAGTGTTAGCCACATTATTCCAGGATTTGTTGCCTCTGCGTCTTTTGAAACTTGGAAGATGTGTGATTCCATAGTATTTCTATTTCCTATTGGATAAGTTTCATCTCTTCCTCTGTCATTTGCTTCTAAATCAAAATTTTCTAGTCTGTTTCTTGTAAAGTCCATTACATTTTTAACAGAAATAGAACCTTTTTTAGCATCTTGTAGGAATTCATAAGTTTCAGTTTCCATATCAACTTTAGAATCAGGATTTAAGAATTTGATTCCTGATGCAACTCTTGAACGGTTTGATGGAGAGAATTCTTTTTCTGCATAAGATTTTGCTAAATTTATAATTCTATCATCTTCATTTCCTTCAAAAGTTTTAGCTTTCTTTGCTGTTTCAAAAATTCCTTTAGAATAAAGATAATTTTCGTCTTCGCTCATTATATAATTGTCACTTTCTTCGCCTTTTGTAAGTTTTGCTTCATTTAGCCAGAAAGTGTTTGGGAAAACTGAGAATTTATCTTTTGGATATTTCATTGCAACAAATTCATGGCCTGAATAAATTTCTACATACCAAGTATCTGTTTTGTCAGCAACAACAAGAGCATTTCCTTCAGCAGCTCCTTTTGTAGCAACTTCATTAGCTATTAATTTTACAGCATCTAGTGCATTGTCAGCACTTGATAATACAACTGTTGTAATTATTGCCTCACTAATTCCAATTGGCTTTCCTTCTTCTTCTCCATCAAGATATGGATCAACCTTTTGAACATCTTCGCTTGCAGATGCAGAAACAGTCATATCAGCCATAAGACCTTTTTCATTGTAGCCTGCTTCATCAAACATACCATATTCAGGAGTTGTATCGCTTATAGAAGTAAAACGGTAAGAATCGTGTGGAAGTTCAAATTCATATCCACCTTTTTCTGCGTAAGAAACATCTACAAGTTTTTCTCCTTTTTTGTATTTACCAGCTTCATTGATTTTATAAACCTTGTTGTGATTTATTTCCAAATCCTCTGTACGACCAAAAATTGTAGTACCATCTTCAGTCAAATCGCTACCAACTATAACGCCTGTACAAGCTTTTGCAGGTAAGGCTAAGGCAGTAAATAAAAATACTGCACTCAATATTGAAACACATAATTTATTAAACATTTTCATAGTGTACCTCCAATTCATATTATAAATCAATTAAAAAAAATAGACAAACGTTACCAAAAATAGTTTTTATTCTTTATTTCACTATCAGAACTGAGCGACATTCAATAAATTTTAAGAAAAATATTAAAAAATTAGATAATTTGATATAATGAATTTAAAAATATAAGGGAGAGAAAATGGATAGGAAAAAATTTAATTCACAATTAGGAATATTTATTGGATTTTTAATTTTAATTTCATTTGTATATATTTTATTTTTAAAAATACCAAGAAAAGTTTCAAATTTTAAGGTGAATGAGGAAATTTTTTATGAGGGAAAAATTGTAAAAAATAAATTTGAAGGAAAAGGAGAACTCAAAACTTCTGATGGAAAATATATTGGAAATTTTAAAGAAGGCAGATTTAACGGTAAGGGTAAATTTGTAAATAAAGATTATACCTATATTTGTGATTTTGACAAAGAAAAGGGAAATAAGGATATTAAAATTAAGCTAAAAGATGGAAGCGTATATAAAAAAGAAGGAAAAACCTGGAAGATGGTAGAAGATAATGAGAATTAAGGGATTGGACTACATAAGATTATTGGGAATATTTTTGGTGGTATTTTATCATCTTTTTACAAGTTTTATCCCAGGAGGATTCTTGGGAGTAAATGTTCTTTTTGTCTTGTCAGGATTTTTGATAAGTTTTCACTTGCTTGACGAAATATACGGTGGAGATGATATTGATTTAAAAAAGTTTTATTATAAAAGATTTGTAAGAATTTTCCCACCACTTCTTTTGATGATTTTTTTAACAAATATATCTGCATTTTTTATAAACAAGGATTTTGCAGTAGGATATTTTGACCAATTTATTTCCGCCCTTTCCTTTAATTATAATATTTTTGAAATAATTAGGGGAGGATCATACGAGGGACAATTTATAAAAAGCTTGTTTATGCCAACATGGTCATTGGCTATAGAAGTCCATTTTTATATATTATTGCCCTTGTTTTTATCATTTCTTTATAGAAAATACAAGGACAAAGATCACTTCAAAAAAAGATTTTCAACAGCCTTGATGAAAATATCTTTGATTCTTTATTTATTTTCATATTTGTTGATGATAATTCTTGTATTGAAAGATAAAAAATTAATATCCTTTGTATACTTTTTTGACCTAAGTCGAATGGGTTCCTTTGTTTTAGGATCATTTCTAGCTTGTTTTGTAAAAAGATTTTCTTACAAAAAAATTCCATACCTAAAACCAACCATAGGATTTTCATTATTTTTGATAATAATTTCATTTTTATTTTCATATAATAATAAACTTACCTACTGTTTGGGATTTTTGCTTTCTGATTTAACTACAATAATTTTAATAATTATTGCATATTCCAACAAAGATTTAAAAGAAAGAAAAATAATACAAAATTTATCAGCCTATTCATATAGCATATTCCTTTTTCACTGGCCAGTTTATGTAATAGTTACAAGCTATACAAAAAAATGGTGGGCTTTTTTAATAATTTTAATTATAACAAGTCTTTTAGTTTTATTTAATTACTACGTATTTGAGACTTTATTTAATAAAGATGAATTTGAAATTGACCTTAAAGTTTTTGGAAAGAAGAAATTTTCCTATGATAAATATAAAATATTTATCCAAAGTCTTATAGGAATAATCTTAGTCTTTACAATTTTTTCGGGATATTTTATAGATCAAAAGTCAGATAATATGATAGATATAGAAAAAACGATCTATGAAAAATCAATAGGGCAGGACATTGATAAGATAAAACGTGACAAAGAAAGCCTAGATAGGCAAATAAAAAAAGAAATTGAAGCAAAAAAATCGGCTCCAATTACAGTAATAGCAGACAGCGTACTTTTGGGAAACAGGGAATTTTTACAAGAAAATATAGAAAATTTATATGTAGATGCAGAAGGAAACAGATCCCTTGATTCAGCAAGTAAAATTATAAAACAGATGCAAAAAGAAGGAACACTCGGCTCAACTCTTGTAATAGCCCTTGGAACAAACTCAATAAAAGATCCTGAAGAAAGCCTTGAAGAAATAATAAAAACACTACCAAAAAACCATAAACTAATATTAGTAACATGTTTTGACGATCGCTTCAAACACCCTCACAAAACAACAAAAGTCATGAAAGAATTAGGAAAAAAATATGATTTCATAACAATAATGGATTGGGAAAAAGAAGCTATGGCCCACCCAGAATATTACAAAGGCACAGACGGAGTTCATTTTTACAGAGAAAAAGAGGCAAATGATGCATATTTAAAATTATTACAAAAAGCAATAGGCGAATCGATAAAAAATAAGGGGAAAAAATAAATTTTTATTTAAAAATTTCAAAAAAATTAAAAAATTTTAAAAAAAATGTTTAGAATCGATTTCACTGGGTATTATTATAATAACAGAAGATAAAATCTTCTGATAGTCCACTAGCATGGATAATAAAAATGCTTAAGTTTATAGTGATATATGAGATTTAAAGCTATAAATGTATTTAGACTATAAAAATTTAAATGGATTTAAAATCTGGAATCTTATATTATAAAACTTTATAATAGTGAAGCTTTATTTAAAAAAAGAAAATAATATAGGTTTTCGTGGAAAAAGTGGTGGAAATTAATTGTTAAAGTAGAGCCATCTGACATTTTTCTAAAAGATTTGTTTATAGGATAAATAGAAAAAAAGCAAGCAAACAATTGAATAGATAAAGATTTTGTTAGGAGGAAGTTTTCCCATAAAATAAAAAAATATACAAAAACTGTCAATGTGCTAAGATATTTAATATATAAATATAGAGATATGAAAAAAGAAAGGACATAAGAGTGATTGAACCAAAAACAGAATCCTGTGCTAGTGGACATATAAAATAAATCGACTTTAAATTGTAAAGAAAGTTTAAAGTCGATTTTTTTGTGTTTATTTTTAATCTTTTAATTCGTTTTAAATTATTTGATTTTTTTCCTATACATTAATTGGTTTACCAAGAACAAAAAGGAAATTATAAAAAGATTTGTAAAGGAATCAGTATTATTTGTAAAAGGTAAAATCATATCAAGTAAAAGATATATTATAAAGGCTATTAGGGTGTGAGAGCAGGTTTTATTAAAAATTTTCCTATCCCTATCATCGCCAAAACTGAATTTTGACAATAAAAGGAAATTTACTATTGCAGTTATTATTAAAATTATTATAAAAATTACACTTGTTTTCATAAAAAATCCTTTCTTTTTTTCTATTTATAGAATATTATAGATAAAAAAAGATGTCAAATTCAATTACATAAGCTGAAAAGAGAAAAAAGATGAGAAATTTAACAAAAAAACAAATTCTTTACGACTTTGATTTAGAAAATGATGATTTAGTTGAAAATAAAAATATTTTTTTAAATATGAAATATAAAAAAGAATCCTTGACCTACAATCTTTATCCAACTTCTATAATTGGCTGCGGAAAAAATCTTCTTGTAAAATCGGATAATAAAGAAATTTTAGAAAAATTTAAAAATGAACTGGGAGATTTTCCATCAGAATGGTTTTTTGAATATGAGAATATTTATAAAATAGATAAAATTATTGAAAAATATGGTCAAAAAATTATAAATTATGGTCCAGTATTTGAGCCTAACAAAAATTTCAAAAAAATTGAAGGTCCCTTTAAATTTGAAAAAATCGACCTTAAAAATTCCGAAAAATACAAAAAATATAAATTTGTATTTGATTTTGATGACCCCTATTTTAACTCTAAATTTGCCTATGCCTATTATGATGATAAAAAATTAATAGGATTGGGATCTTTTAGCAAAAACTCTAAATATTTTTGGGAATTTTCCTGTCAAAAATTTTCCAAAGATCCAAAATATAAGAAAATTATGGCTTATATGCTAAACAATATGACCTATGAAATTTTAAAAAATAATAAAGAAATATTACCAATTACAGCAAGTCAATTTTCCCATATAGATTCAATGAACCTATCCATAAATGCAGGTTATAGACTTGCTTTTACTTTTATGTCAATTGATAGAAAGTAAAATTTTGTATTGTTATATAAATAAGGAATTAAATCTTTTATAAATTTCAATTAAGATAAAAATATTAAAGAGGCTTATGGCATCTATTTTTCTTGAAAGTTTTTAAAAATTCTTATATAATAATAAGACATTAAGAGTCTAAAAGGAGCGGGCTATGGATACTTTAGAAAAATTGAAAATTTTGACGGATGCTGCCAAGTATGATGTGTCTTGTTCTTCATCGGGTTCTAGTAGGGAAAATTCTTCAAGAGGATTGGGCAATGGTCATCTTGCTGGGATTTGTCATTCGTGGAGTGAGGATGGAAGATGTATTTCTCTTTTAAAAATTTTATTTACTAATAAGTGCATTTACGATTGTGAATATTGTATTAATAGGTCATCAAATGTCACAAAGAGAGCGGAATTTTCTCCAAGAGAAGTTGCTGATTTGACTATTAATTTTTACAAGAGAAATTATATTGAGGGTTTATTTTTATCATCTGGCGTTATAAAAAATCCGAATTATACAATGGAGCTTTTGATAAAAACTGCGGATATTTTGAGAAATGAATATCATTACAATGGCTATATTCACATGAAATCAATACCAGGCGCTGATTCTGATTTGCTCAAAAAAATGGGACTTTTGGTTGATAGGATGAGTGTAAATGTGGAACTTTCTCTAGAAAAATCTCTAAAAATTCTAGCTCCCCAAAAATCTATAAAGGCGATTGAATCTTCTATGGATTTTGCCAATAAAAAAATTGTTCAAAGAAAAAATGAGATTAAATTATACAAGCATACTCCAAAATTTCTTCCGGCAGGTCAAACAACCCAGATGATTATAGGAGCAGATAAGGAAAGTGATTTTGACATTGTAAGTAGGGCGGAAAATTTGTATGACAATTATTCATTAAAAAGGGTTTTTTATTCAGCTTTTGTTCCAGTTGTAAAAAGTGAATTTACAAAAGATATAAAAAAAGCTCCACTTTTAAGAGAACATAGACTATATCAAGCCGATTGGCTTTTGAGGTTTTATGGTTTTAAATCTTCTGATTTATTAAATGAGAAAAATAAAAATTTTGATTTAAGAATAGATCCCAAAACAGATTGGGCGATAAATAATATTTCGAAGTTTCCAATGGAAATTAATAAGGCGAGCTTTGATGATTTAATTAAAATTCCAGGAATCGGAATAATTTCTGCAAGAAAAATTGTAAATGCAAGAAAATACAGAAAACTTGAATATTGGCATTTGAAAGCCTTAAATATTTCTGTAAAAAAGCCAGAAATTTTATAACTGTAAATGGCAAGTACCAAGGTTTAAAAGTCAAAGACCAAAAAGATTTAAAAGAGAGGATGAGCCTTTCTGATCCAAAATCTTTTGAGCAATTATCATTTTTTGGGTGAAATATGAAAATTATAGTTTATGACGGAACTTTTGAAGGTTTTTTGACGGTAATTTTTACACAATATAAAGAAATTTTCAAAATAAAAATAGAAAGGGAAAAAGATCAAATTTCTTTTCTTGACCAAAAATATATAAAAACAGATTTTGAAAAAGCAAAAAGAGTTGAAGATTCCATAAAGAAAAATATTTCCGAAGATTTTTTTTGTGATATAAAAATAGCCTTTAAATCAGATTATAAAAACAAGGATACGATAATTGCAAGGTTAATAAAACTTTCTTTTTTTAAAGGAGAAAAAATTACAAAATCAACCAACAAATACGCCATAGCCTTTAATAAAATGGTAAAAAATTACGGAAGGGAAGCCCATGCCTTTAAGGGACTTTTGAGATTTAAGGAAATCCAAGAAGGATTTTTATTTGCCCAATACGAATCCCACAACGATATTTTAGAAGATTTGTCCAGACATTTTTTACAAAGAATGCCAAAGGAAAAATTTGTAATATACGACAAAAATCGAAACAAGGCTTTTGTATCAATTTATGGAAATTTTGAAGTTGTAGAAATATTAAATCTTGATATAAAAGAAAGTAAGAAGGAAGAATTTTTTCAAAATCTATGGATAGGATTTTACGATGCCATAGCCATAAAAGAAAGAAAAAATAAAAAGCTAATGATAGAAAATATGCCAAAAAAATACTGGAAATATTTGCCAGAAAAAAATAGAAAAAAGTAGATAAAGGAGCGTAAGCTCCTTTTTTTGTGAAAATAACACATTTAATTGTTTTATCTAATTTATTAAAGAAAATAATATAATTATTTTTTAAAATTTATATTATAAAATTGGATTTAATATTTTTTATTGGGGTAAAAATTTATAAAGAGAGAGTAAGTATTTGAGTTTGAAAAATAATAAGGAGAAATATGGAAGATAGGACAAGAAATTTTCAAATTATAGGAGCAAGTCTTTCTTATATTATTGTCATGATAATATCATGGGTGAAAAATTTAAATACCAGCGGACCAAACGCTATATTTTCGACAATGATATTATTTGGATTGACTTATAAAACTTTTATAAAAAAAGAAAAACTTAAAAAAAGTGAATTTGTTTTTAGATTTTTAACCATACTTGGTTTTGGAGCAATAATGCTTACAAGTTTTCACGATTTAATTTAGGAGGAGATATGAAAAGACAAGTTGAAGTACCAATTTTTATTTTGGGAATTGTAATATGGGTTGTTGCGATATTTTTGCCAGTTGATAGTTTGGAATTTGTTTTGGGAAATGGATTAAGGCCGTTAGGACTTGCAACAATATTTATTTGCCCGATTTTGGGAATAATTGGAATGCTTTTTTCTATAAAAAATAGAAATATTATATTATCGTTTTTAAATATTTTTTTAATACTTGCTTTTCCAATTACTATGAGTATTGGATATTATTTTTAATAAATTGTAAAAAGACCTTATGGTCTTTTTTTATTGGATAAAATAATTTGAAGTAAAAGTCTTAGGGAAATCATTATTTTTTTGATGAATATTTTTTATTTTTTATAAAAAATTTCATAATTTTTTTGGAAAAATTTTTTTAAAATTTTATTTTTCTTTTTAGTCTTTGGAATTGTGGGATTTTATTTTTTGAAAATTTTTAAATTTTTTGAAAAAAAGTATTGATTTTTATTTTGGAATATGATATAGTGAATTTACGGAAACGATACCGAAAACTGTTTGCTTTAAATTTTTTAAAAATGCAAAGAAATTGAAAAATTCTAAAAAAATATTAATAGAGGGATTTTTGGGGTTTTCTTTTTATAAATGTTTTTGGTTAGTTGGAAAATAAAATGGAGGAATATTTTTTATGAAATTGAAGAAAACGTTATTGACAACTGCTTTAGTGCTTGCATCTTCTCTTGCTCTTACTTCTTGTGGACAAAAAAATGATGCTGATAACAGCAATTCTAATGCAGGAGGCGGAGAAAGTGCAAAGGGTTCTGTTTATTATTTAAACTTTAAACCTGAAGTTGAGGAAGTTTGGAACAAAATCGCAAAAACTTATACTGATGAAACTGGTGTTCCTGTAAAAGTTGTTACTGCTGCAAGTGGTACTTATGAATCTACTTTGAAAGCAGAAATTACTAAAAAGGATGCACCAACTCTTTTCCAAATCAACGGTCCTGTTGGTTACCAAAATTGGAAAGATTACACAAAAGATTTGAAAGATTCTGAACTTTACAAACATCTTATCGACAAAGAACTTGCTGTTAAGGATGGAGAAGGAGTATTTGGTATTCCTTATGTAGTTGAAGGATATGGAATTATCTACAACGATGCAATTTTACAAAAATATATAGGCCTTGACGGTGCAAAGATTAAAAGTGTTGATGAAATTAAAAACTTTGAAAAATTAAAAGAAGTTGCTGAAGATATGCAAGCTAAAAAAGAAGAGCTTGGCATCGATGGAGCTTTTGCTTCTACATCTTTAAAACCAGGTGAAGATTGGAGATGGCAAACTCACTTAGCAAACTTACCAATTTATTATGAATATAAAGATAATAAAGTAAAAGATATGGATGAAGTTAAATTCAAATATTCTGATAATTACAAAAATATTTTTGATCTTTATATTCAAAATTCAACAGTTGAACCAAATGCTTTAACTGGAAAAGCTGTTACTGATTCTATGGCTGAATTTGCTCTTGAAAAAGCTGCCTTTGTTCAAAATGGTAACTGGGCTTGGAGCCAAATTTCTGAAGTTTCTGGAAACAAAGTAAAAGAAGAAAACATTAAATTCTTACCAATCTATACAGGCGTTAAAGGCGAAGAAAAACAAAGTATCTGTGTTGGTACAGAAAACTTCTTCTCTGTAAATTCACAAGCTAGCAAAGAAGATCAAAAAGCTACAGAAGAATTTTTAACTTGGTTATTTACTTCTGAAAAAGGAAAAGAATTTGTAACAAAAGATTTAGGATTCATTTCACCTTTCGATACATTTGAAGAAAAAGATCAACCATCAGATCCTCTTGCAAAAGAAGTTGTAAAATATATGTCTGACAAAGACTTATACAATATTGATTGGAACTTCACATCATTCCCAAGCCAAGCATTCAAAGATTTCTTTGGACAAGCTCTAGGACAATATGCATCTGGAGAAATGAAATGGGATGAAGTTAAAGATTCTTTTGTAAAAACATGGAAAGATGAAAAAGCTGCTGCAAAATAAAAAAATTAGCAGCCAAAAAAAGATTATAGGTTAAATTAATCTATCTTTGTGATAGAAAAAAATAGTCTGAATGTATGTTAGCTTGATTAAAAATCAATCCTGCATTCAGACTTTTTTTAAAACAAATCCATAAAGGAGGTTTTTATGGAAAAAATATTGAAAAAATATTTCCCATTTTTTGTATTACCTACTTTTTTAGTATTTTGTATAGTTTTTATTATTCCTTTTATACTTGGAATCGGACTTTCTTTTACAAAATTCACTACAATTTTTAATTCTGAGTTTGTAGGTTTTCAAAATTATGTAACAGCCTTATCAAGCGGACAAAGATTTGGTAGAGCTTTTGTTTTTACGGTTTTATTTACTATAGTTTGTGTAATTTCTATAAATGTTATAGCCTTTGCCCTAGCTGTTGTTCTTACAAGAAAAATCAGAGGCAAAAATTTGTTTAGAACTGTATTTTTTATGCCAAACTTAATCGGTGGAATAGTCCTTGGTTATACTTGGCAAGTTATGATTGATTCATTTTTATTAAAATTTGGACAAACGCTTTTAGCAAATCAAAAATATGGATTTTGGGGCTTGGTAATACTTATGAATTGGCAATTGATTGGTTATATGATGGTAATTTATATAGCAGGACTTCAAAATGTCCCACAATCACTTATAGAAGCTGCCGAAATCGACGGAGCAAGTAAGTGGCAAACTTTAAAATCTATAACAATTCCAATGGTTATGCCATCAATTACAATTTGTACATTTTTAACACTAACAAACAGTTTCAAATTATACGATCAAAACCTTGCTTTAACAGCAGGAGCACCATTGTATAAGACGGAAATGTTAGCTTTGAATATAGTAGATACTATGTTTTCAAGAAATGGATTTGAAGGAGTTGGACAAGCAAAAGCGGTTATTTTCTTTATTATAGTAGCAGCCATTGCCTATCTTCAAATCAGACTTACCAGAGAAAAAGAGGTGGAACAATAATGAAAGAAAAAACCATAAATGCAATTTTGTTTGTAATAATGTTATTTCTACTTGGGATTTTCCTATTTCCTATTGCCTTTATCCTTATGAATTCCTTTAAAGGAAAATTTTTCATAAGCGATTCTCCTTTTACACTTCCAACAGGAGATACTTTTGCAGGGCTTGAAAATTATGTTTCTGGACTTGCAAGAACAGGATTTTTCCAAGCTGCAGGTTGGTCATTTTTTATAACAATAATTTCAGTTTTTGTAGTTGTACTTTTATCAGCAATGACTGCTTATTATTTAACAAGAGTAAAAAATAAATTTACACAAGTGATTTATTACTTGTTTGTATTTTCAATGATAGTACCTTTCCAAATGGTTATGTTTCCAACAATAAAAGTTGCAGACTTTCTACATTTAAATAATCCAATCGGTATGGTTGTTTTATATTTAGGATTTGGTAGTGGACTTTCCGTATTTATGTTTTCAGGATTTATAAAATCAATCCCAATAGAAATCGAAGAAGCATCAATGATAGATGGATGTTCGCCAATAAAACATTTCTTTTATATAATTCTTCCGATTTTAAAACCAACAGCAATTACAGTTGCAATTTTAAATACAATGTGGATTTGGAATGATTATCTTCTTCCATATCTTGTAATAGGAGTAAGTACTCCATACAAAACAATTCCAGTTGTAATTCAAATGCTTGTAGGAAGTAATGGAAACAAAGACTTGGGAGCTATGATGGCTATGCTTGTTCTTAGTATGTTGCCAGTTATAGTATTTTATTTGACAATGCAAAAACACATAGTTAAAGGAGTTGCGGCAGGAGCAATTAAAGGATAAAAAATTGAAAAGAGTAACCATAAAAGACATAGCATCTATGTGTGGGGTAAGTGTGAGCACTGTTTCAAGAGCTATAAATAATGGTGGAGAAATAAGTGATGCCACCAAGCAAAAAATTCTTAAAACCATTGATGATTTAGGCTATGTGCCAAATCAAAATGCAAGAAATTTAAAAATTACAAAAACAAAAACAATAGCAGTTCTCATAAAAGGAATTACAAATCCCTTTTTTACACCAATGTTAAAGGTTCTCGAAGAAGAAATAACAAAAGCAGGTTACACTTTTGCCCTACAAAAAGTAGAAGAACATTTAAGTGAGATTGATATAGCTTATAAAGTTGTAAAAAATTTAAAGCCTGAAGGAATAATATTTTTGGGTGGATATTTTGTAGAAGATAGAAAAAAATTAAATTCTTTGGGAATTCCTTTTACAATGACGACAATAATAAACAAAGATTTAAAAATAAAAAAATCAGCTTGTCTGGGCGTAGATGATTTTGTTCAAAGCAAAAAAATAGTAAATTATTTGATAAGCATTGGGCATAAAAAAATTGCTTTTATAGCGCCAAGAATTGAAGATCAAAGTATAGGAAAGTTAAGGCTTATGGGCTACAAAAAAGCCCTAGAAGAAAATGAGATAGAATTTGATGAAAAATTAATTTTTTATCCAAAAAAGGGAACAAATCCCTATTCCATGGAACACGGATATGAAGTAGGCAAAAAAATTGTGAAAAAAAATATTCCATGCACAGCAATTTTTGCAATATCTGATGTAGTCGCCATGGGAGCAATTAAGGCAATAGATGATTTTGGTAAAAAAGTTCCGCGAGATTATTCAGTTGCAGGTTTTGATGGATTGGAAATAAATAAATATTTATTGAAACCAATCACAACCATAATCCAACCAGCATCAGAAATTGCTTATGAGTCAGTAAAAGATTTATTTAAAATAATAAAGAAAAAACCGTATGAAAAGATAATGGAATTTGATGCTGAATTGTTTGTAGGAAAAACAACAGCACCAATTGTTAGTAAGGAGTTAGAATGAAAAAAGCAGGTATTTTATTACCCCTTCAAAGTCTAAATGGAGAAAATGGGATTGGAGATTTTGGAAAAGCTGCATTTGATTTTATAGATATAATCAAAAAATCAGGATTCGATATGTGGCAAATTTTGCCATTAAATCCCTTAGGATATGGAAATTCTCCCTACCAGCCATATTCCTCATTTGCTGGAGATGAAATTTATATAAGTTTAGACTTGCTATATGAAGACGGACTGCTTGAAAAAAAGGCTGAAAAAATAGAGCAAAAAGAAAGAATTGACTATAATTTTGTAAGAAAATTTAAAGAAAAATATTTAAAAATTGCCTACGAAAATTTTAAAAAAACCAAAGAAAATCAAACAAAAGCATACGAAGATTTTTTGAAATTTGATTTTGTGTATAATTATGGCGTTTTTATAACTTTAAAAAAAGAAAATAATTTAAGAAGCTGGAATGAATGGCCAGATGAGATGAAAAATTGGATTGTAGATAAAAAATTCGATTTAACACCTTATGAAGACAAAATCAATTATGAAATTTTTGTTCAATATATTTTTTACAAACAATGGATGAAATTAAAGGCTTATGCCAACGAAAATAACATAAAAATTGTTGGAGATATTCCTTTTTATGTAGGACTTGATAGCCTTGATGTTTGGGAAAATCAACAATATTTTGAAATAACAAAAGATGGCAATCCAAAATTAATTGCAGGCGTTCCACCAGATAATTTTTCAGCTACAGGACAAAGATGGGGCAATCCTATTTATAATTGGGAAAAAATAAAAGAAGATGATTTTTCTTTTTGGATAAATAGACTTGCCTATAACGGAAAACTTTACGATATAGTAAGGCTTGACCATTTTAGAGCCTTTGATACTTATTGGGTAATAGATTCAAAAAATGAAACAGCCATAGAAGGCGAATGGCTTTTTGCACCTGGCTATGAATTGTTTGAAAAAATAAAAAAAGATTTGAAAGATGTAGAATTTATTGCAGAAGATTTAGGCGAAATAAGACCAGAAGTTTTTGAGCTTAGAGATTATTTTAACCTAAAAGGAATGGTAATAATTCAAACAGATATAAGAGCAACTGAAAAAAATTATATATACGCACCAGAAAATTCGATTTGTTATACAGGAACACATGATAACAAAACGATTATGGATTGGTTTGAAGATTTAAGCGAAGAAGAAAAAGAAAATATAAACAAACTTTTCCAAAAAATCGGCATAAGAAACGAAAATATCTACGATAATTTTTTTGAATTTGCAATCAGATGCGATAGCGAATATGTAATAATTCCTCTACAAGATATTTTGGGCTTGGGCAAAGAAGCAAGAATAAATACACCAGCCACCTTGGATGAAAAAAATTGGTCTTATAAATTCAAATCAATGGAAAAATTAAAAGAAAAAGAAGAATTTTTGAAAGAAATTATAGAAAAAAATAGGAAATAAATTCATAATATTATAATTTACCCTGTAAATTTTAATATTAAAGGAGAAAAAATGGCAAATTTAAGTTTAAAAAATATAAATAAAATTTATGACAACGGCTTTCATGCTGTAAAAGATTTTAATATGGAAATAGAGGACAAGGAGTTTATAATCTTTGTAGGACCATCAGGCTGTGGAAAATCTACAACTCTTAGAATGATAGCAGGGCTTGAAGATATAAGCTCTGGAGAGCTAAAAATTGATGGAAAAGTTGTCAACGATGTCCTACCAAAAGATAGAGATATAGCTATGGTTTTCCAAAATTATGCTCTCTATCCACACATGACAGTTTATGATAATATGGCATTTTCATTAAAAATAAATAAGGTGCCAAAAGATGAAATTGACAAAAAAGTAAAAGAAGCAGCAAAGATTTTGGATATAGAAAATCTATTAAAAAGAAAACCAAAACAATTATCAGGTGGACAAAGACAAAGAGTTGCTATGGGACGTGCTATAGTTAGAAATCCAAAAGTATTTTTGATGGATGAGCCACTAAGTAACCTTGATGCAAAACTTAGAGTTCAAATGAGAATTGAAATTTCAAAATTATATCAAAAATTGGGAACAACAATGATCTATGTAACTCACGATCAAACAGAAGCAATGACTCTTGGAACAAGAATAGTTGTAATGAAAGATGGAGTTGTTCAACAAATTGATACACCACAAAATCTTTACGATCATCCAAAAAATTTATTTGTTGCAAGTTTTATAGGCTCACCACAAATCAATTTGATAGATGTTAAAGCCGTAAAAGAAGGCGAAGAAGTATTCGTAGAAAATGATTATTTAAAATTAAAACTTCCAAAAGAAAAAGCAGACATATTAATCGATAAGGATTATATAGGAAAAAAAGTTGTATTTGGAATAAGACCTGAATCAATTTATGACGAAGAAGACTTTTTAGAAAAAGCAAGCGATGGCTCAATAATAAATGCAAAAATTAGAGTATTTGAGCTAATGGGAGCAGAAGTTTATTTGTATTTTGATTTAGGCGAAGATCAAATAACAGCAAGAGTAAATCCATCAACAAAAGCAAAAGTTGGACAAGAAGTAAAATTTGCTTTTGATATGGAAAAAACCTACCTCTTTGATCCAGAAACTTCTCTTATAATTGAATAAATACTGGTAAATATTTTTTTAAAACTTCTAATCAAAATGATTAGGAGTTTTTTCTTTAAAATTTTAAAAGTCAAAGGAAGTATTTTTAAATAAATTATAAATTTTTAAAAATTTCAAAAAATCTATTTTTGATATTGATAAATATTGACAATTAAATTCCTTTTTTGTAAAATTTAGGAGATTATAGAGATTTAAATAATTATTTTTAATTAGTTTAATAGATTTGATAAAAAATTTTAAAAAAATATAAAGGAGATGCCTATGGAGAAAAGAAAAAATATTGATCTTACAAAGGAAAATATTGGAAAATCTTTAATAAAATTATCTATTCCTTTAACTCTTACAGCTTTTGTCCAAATCGCTTATACTTTGGTAGATATGATTTGGATTGGTAGACTTGGCTCTAATGCTGTCGCTGCTGTTGGAGTTTCTTATTTTTTGGCTTGGATTGCTGAGGCTTTGTCTTTGATTGCAAAAATTGGCGGAGGAGTTTATGCGGCTCAAGCCTATGGAAGAAAAGATAAAAAACTTACGTCTTTGATTTTACAAAATGGATATTTGCAAGGAAGCATTACTTCAATAATCTACATAATTTTAATATTTACTTTCAAAACTTATATTATAGATTTTTATAAACTAGGAGCAGAGGTTTCAAACTTTGCAAATGCTTATCTTTCTATAACAGCTTTGGGTTATATATTTGTATTTTTAAATCCGATTTTTTCCCAATCATTTTATTCTATTGGAGAAAGTATTACTCCTTTTAAAATAAATACAATTGGTTTGGTTTTAAACATAGTTCTTGATCCAATTTTTATTTTTGGTTTTGGACCAATTCCTCAATTAGGAATAAGGGGTGCGGCAATAGCAACTGTTACGGGACAAGCAACTGTATTTTTTATATTTTTATTTGTTATGAAAAGAAAAGTTGGCGTAATAAAAGATTCTCTTGAAAATTTTACACTTTCAACAAAATGGCAAGTGAGAATTTTTAAACTAGGACTTCCCGTTGCTTTTATCAGCGGAATACACGCTCTAATAACTATGATTTTAAATAAATTAATGGCAAATTTTGGACCAAAACCAGTTGCAGTTTATTCGATAGGAAGTCAGCTCGAATCAATTTCTTGGAAAACAACAGAAGGATGCCAAGTTGTAGTTCAATCATTAATCGCACAAAATTACGGAGCAGGCTTAATGGATAGGGTAAAAAAAGGCGTCAAAGAAAGTCTAAAACTTGTTGGGGCAATTGGAATTATAGCTACAATTATTTTGTTTGCATTTAGAAATTATTTATTTGAAATTTTTGTACCAGGCGATTTGGAAACAATAAATTTGGGCGCAAAATATTTGGCAATTCTTTCAGCAAGCCAACTTATGATGGCATTAGAAATAGGTTCTACAGGAATTTTCCAAGGCTTGTCAGATACAAGAACGCCATCAGCAATTTCGATAATATTTAATGCAGCAAGAATTCCAATATCAATTTTATTAATGCCATATTTTGGCGTTTTGGGAATCTGGCTATCAATGACAATAACATCAATTATAAAAGGACTTCTTTCACTTTTTCTTTTGAAAAAGAAAATGAAAAAGAATTTAAAAGTTATAGATTTTAGATGATTTTTTAAAATAAGAAAAATATTCAAAAAAATAACCACCGTTAGTGGTTCTTAATTAGGGATTTATTTCCTTAGAATTTAATCGGCATGAATGTATTAACCTTTGTGCCGATTTTTAAATGGCAATCCATAGGAATGGCAGTCGATATTTGGACCGAGAAAGCAAATAATGGAGTAAAATATAACAAGAGGATACAATCTTAATTTTCTGTTAAGAATTGTTCATCGCGATTCTATTGTAGCAACAAATCATAACAATAGATGTAAATTCCAGTTGGTTGATTCAAAAGCAACTTTTAATTACAATATTCATAAGAATCATACATTTGGAGGAATTTATGAATGTTGTAGAAGTTAGAAATGTTTCAAAGACCTACCCTTCATTTTGCTTAAATAATGTTACATTTTCGCTCGAGAGCAAAAAGATTACTGGATTTATAGGCAGAAATGGTGCGGGAAAGACCACGACTATTAAGGCGATGCTAAATCTTATCCATCCAAAAAGCGGTGAAATTAAGTATTTTGACATACCACTAAATGAGCACGAAACAGAGATTAAACAGAAGATAGGCTACTCCACTGGAAGTATCAGCTGGTATCCAAGAAAGAGAATAAAAGAAATCATCGATGTCAGTAAAACTTTTTATAGCACATGGGATGAAAATGCATATAGAAAATACATGACCATGTTTTCTTTGGACGAAAACAAGAAGCCAATTGAATTGTCGCAAGGAATGAAAGTAAAGTTTAATCTTCTTCTTGCTCTTTCACATCAGGCAGAAATTTTGATCCTTGACGAACCAACAAGCGGTCTAGATCCTTTTTCACGTGATGAGCTTTTGGATCTTTTTATTAACTTGAAAGAGCATGGAGTTACGATTCTTTTTTCAACTCATATCACATCCGATTTGGAGAAATGTGCCGATAATATTATCTATATAAAAAAAGGTGAAATCAAGGTTGAATCTAGAAGAGAGGACTTTATTAAAAACTACGGCTTGCCAGGAGAATCCCTTGAAGAGATATTCCTAAGGCTAGAGAAGGAGGTAAGATTATGAATGCATTATTAAGAAAAGAAATGCGACTAAGTGCACTAATACTTACCTATTTATTTATTGCGTTTGGTTTTATGGCTCTTTTGCCGGGATATCCCATTCTTTGCGGAGTATTTTTTATTACGCTTGGAATTTATCAGAGCTTTCAAAGTGCAAGAGAAGCAAACGATATAGTTTACACCGCTTTATTGCCAGTTGCAAAAAGCGATGTGGTAAAAGGAAAGTTTCAGTTTGTGATTTTTATTGAGCTTTGTGGATTTATCGTCATTACAATATGTACTCTTGTTCGAATGACTATTTTATTCGATTCACAAGTATATAGGGATAATGTATTGATGAATGCGAATTTTTTCTTTTTGGGGACAGTTCTTATTCTATTTGGTCTTTTTAATGTTATATTTGTGGGAGGATTTTTTAAGACCGGATATAAAATTGGCAAGCCTTTTATCTTATATATGGTTGCAGCTTTTATAACTATTGGTATTGCAGAGACACTTCATCACATTTCTGGATTTGAGGCACTTAATGCTTTTGGATTCGATGAGATTTTTCTACAGATTATCCTCTTGCTTTCCGGAATAATCGTATTTTATTTTATGACATATCTTTCATTTAGGAAAGCTACAATAGATTTTGAAAAAATTGATTTATAGGAGAGTTATATGCTTAAAGATAATTTAATCATGCTTAGAAAAATAAATGGCTATTCTCAGGAAGAAATAGCAGAAAAAATAGGTATTTCCCGTCAAGCCTATGCAAAATGGGAAAGTGGCACTACTACTCCAAATATTGATAAGGCTCTATCTTTGGCAGAACTATATGGGGTAACAATTGATGGACTAATAAAAACCGAAGAGGTTTCAGACATTGGCATCATACCACCTGCACAGAAGGGAAAGAATATTTGGGGCACAGTTACAATTGGTGATCGAGGACAAATTGTCATTCCAAAAGCAACAAGAGATCATTTTTCTATTAAAACCGGCGACCGTATGATAGTACTAAGCGATGAAACAGGTATCGCATTAATTCCGGCAGAGCTTTTTGAAGATAGAATGCAGGAGATTATGAATAAAATTTCCGACTTTTAATTTCATATTACTTCATCATTTTTTATGTGGATTTTAAGTATGCTAATGATATGTAAAAAAAGAAAATAGAAAAGCTTCAAACAGATTATCCTTCAAGATTACTGACCAAGTAGGTTGTGATATTTTAGTTCGGCTTATATATACACGTAATATGAAAAGTAGTGCAAATCGGAATTTGTGAGGTTGATGAAATGATTAGGCGATGCATTGATAATGACATAGATAGAGTGATGCAAATATGGCTGAATACGAATATTCAGGCACATAGTTTTATATCTGCTTATTATTGGCAGAGCAACTTTGATATAGTAAAAGGGATGTTGCCTCATGCAGAAATTTATGTGCATGAAGATAATTGCACAAAACAAATGGATGGATTCATTGGATTGAATAATAGCTATATCGAAGGTATTTTTGTAAAAGAAACAATGCAATCAAAAGGAATTGGAAGACAATTGCTGAATCATGTAAAAGAAGTCAATTCCACATTAAAATTAAGCGTATACCAGAAAAATGAGAAAGCAATTAAATTTTATCTGCGAGAGAAATTTAAAATCCAATCTGAAAATGTAGATGAGAATACGGGAGAAAAGGAATTTTTAATGTTTTGGAATCGTTAATTTCTCTACAACAACTAAATAACAATCATAAGCATCAATCAGAAATGATTGGTGCTTTTCTTATGCTCTTAAGATACCAATTATTTACTATGCAAATTTTAACGAAGGTGGCAGGTTGGTAAATAGAATAAAAGGTATTACTGTTGAAATTTGAAAGTGTTAAATGCTTAATTGCTTATTTATTTCCATGTTTAACTCAATATAAACTTTATTTTTTTCTTGGCTCAATGTTTCGGCTTCGCAAAAAATTTTGAATTCTTCCTCTGTTAGTTTTCCGTCTAATACTTTCCAAAATTCATCATGAAGTCTATCAGCACATTTTTTTGCTGTTACTGCAATATCTAAAAAGTTAATGGCTGATCCAACTTTTCCTTTTTTGCTTTCTTAATTCAGTTTTCTGCGTATCTTTTGCAAGTATTAACTTCTGTTTCTAATCTTTCCAAAATTTTTTGTTTCATGCTTAACTCTCCTTTTTTACTATACACATATTCACGTACTATAAAAGATAAGTCAAGCCAGTTGAAAGCTATCATTATACAATTAATTAAATTAAAAAGGCTAAGAACATCTCTGCTCTTAACCTTTCATCTTGCCACCTAAAGACTCTCTAATTCAGTTTTCTAAAATCCATAATTCAATGAGCCTTTTGGTGGTTTTTTTATAGATTTTTAATTTTTTCCATATCAATATCTTTGATATTATCAATTACCATATCGGCTTGTTTTTTTATTTCTTCCCATTCGTTTTTGTTATATGGGAAATCTTTTATGCCTACGGTCTTTATTCCAAGTTTTTTGGCAGATTTTACTGCATAAAGGGCATCGTCGAATAAAACTGCGTCTTTTGCATCAATTTTATAATTATCAAGTGCCTTTTGCCAATATTCCTTGTCGCTTTTTTTGTAAGGAAATTTATCTGGAGTTAGGATAAAATCAAATAAATTTATTATGCCAAGTCTTCTTAGAGCATTTTCTAGATGAATTTTGTCAGTTGATGAACAAATACACATATCATAGCCATCGTTTTTTAATTTTTGTAAAATTTCAACAGCTCCGTCTTTTGCTAACAAATGATTTTTGTAGGCATCTGTTATTGTAGAAGAAAAATAATCTAAAACTTCTTTTTCGCTTTTGTCTTTGCAGACATTTTCTTTTAGCCATTTTACTGTATCCAAAAATGATAAGGCTTCAATTTTTCCTTTCTCTTCGGTTGTAAGTTTGTAATTATATTCTTTTAAAAGTTTTGCTATTGGTTCTAGCCAAATGTGCATAGAATCAAGGATTGTTCCATCGCAATCAAAAAATAATTTCATAAAAACTCCTTAAAATTTTCTTATGCAAGCTTTATATTATCTTCAATGTAAGATTTTGGAAAAATTGAAGTTAATAGATTCATATAATGTTCAAAATTTATAGTTTTATTTAAACTCATTAGCTCAAGATCAACTCCAAACCATGAAATGTTTATGTCAGTTTGCCTAAAGCCCAAATTTTTGTAAAAATTCTTTCTTTTTTGCCTTTGAACAAGGTTACAAGCATCTTCAACGCAAGGTTCAATTTCAATAATTATTGTTTTATTTTCTCTTTCATTCAAAAGTTCTATAGATTTTGAACCAAGACTTAGGCCCCTATAATCGCTTTTTATGGCAAAATAATCAATCAAAAGTGTATTATCGCAATCCGAATCCAAGGTAATAAACATTCCTACAAATTCATCATCAAGCAAAATTGGAATAATTCTTCCCAAAGAATTTTCGCAAACTTTTATAATTTGGTTTAGAGGTTTTCTTTCAGCTTTTGGGAAAGCTTCTATATATAAATTTTTAATTTCTTCTAAGTGTTCTAAATAAGAATTTGATAAAGTTAAATTCATAAACTCCCTTTCGTTTTTCTTTACATATATTAAATAATCATACTGCAAGAAAGCCTAAAATCAAGACATTTAGCCTGACCTTTGCCTTGTGCTATAATAAAATACAAAGGAGAGATTAAAATGAAAATATTATTTGAGCTTTACATAACTTTTTTTAAAATAGGTGCTTTTACCTTTGGAGGAGGCTACGCCATGCTTCCGCTCTTACAAAGAGAATTGGTCGATAAAAGAAAATGGATTACAGAAGAAGAAATTTTAGATTATTACGCAATAGGTCAAACAACTCCAGGAATAATTGCTGTAAATACTTCGACTTTTTGTGGGAGAAAAAGAAAAGGAAATCTTGGAGGAATTGTTGCATCACTAGGTTTTATTACTCCATCAATAATAATCATTACAATAATTGCAAATTTTTTAAAAGCATTTTCTCATATAATTTTAATTAAACACGCCTTTGCTGGGATTAGAATTGCAGTTTCAGCTCTAGTTTTAAATACTGTAATAAATATGGTCAAAAAAACTGCTGATACAAAAATAAAAATTTTAATTTTTTTATTAACTTTTATTGCGATAGGAATTTTTTCTATTTCGCCAATTATTATAGTGATTTCTTGCGGAATTTTTGGAATTATTTTTGGAGGCAAATATGCTTAGCTTGATGTGGGAATTTTTTAAAACTGGACTTTTTGCAATAGGAGGAGGGATGGCAACTTTTCCTTTCTTACAAAAAATGTCAGAAAATTATGATTGGTTTACAAGTGAAGAATTATTAGATATGATTGCAGTTTCAGAATCAACACCCGGAGCAATAGGAATAAATGTGGCAAGTTTTGCAGGATATAGGGCCTACGGGATTTTTGGAGCAATCCTTGCAAGCATTTCTTTGATAGCGCCTGCAATAATTATAATTTTAATAATAGCAAAATCTTTGGATAAATTTAAAACATCTCTTACAGTAAAAAATGCTTTTGAATATATAAGACCATCAACAGCAGGACTTATTTTGGGAGCGATGTTAAATGTAATGATAATTTCTTTATTTAATGTGAAATTATATGAAAAAACAAGGAATTTTCTAGATTTATTTCAAATAATCCAATTTGTTTTGTTCCTAGGATTTTTATTTTTATTAAGAAAATACAAAAAAATCCATCCACTATTAATAATAGGGATGGGTGCACTTTTTGGCATTATTTTTAAATTGTAAAATTGCATTTTAAAAGCAGGAGTTGGTGCTCCTGCTTTTTTTGATTCCATGAATATATATTCCTTTACTCAAAAATAATATACTTATTTAAAAACAAAAATCAATGAGTATTTTTTAAAAAAAGTAAAAATTGCGGAATAAAAATTATGATATAATATTTTTGTTATCGTTAACCTATACTGGTAACAGTTAGGGGGTGATTATCATAGATTATGTCATAACTTTAATAATATCTATTTTGGCATGTGTAATTTGTCATTTTACCTGCAAGTGGCTAGATAGATATTTTAGCGATAAGTAGCCCAAAATAAAAAAGCAGGAGTTGGCGCTCCTGCTTTTTTGTGATTATCATTATGTTGTCATAACTTTTTGTCAATCACATTATACTAATTAATCATAAAAAAGCAAGAATTAAAACTCTTGCTTTTTAAAATATTTTATTTTTTTCTCACACTAATTTTGTGAACTTCTCCTAAAATTAATGGAATAAAGGCAAGTGCTAAAATTATTATCCATTGCCATGTTATTAATTCTAATTCAAACAAAAATCTTAATGGTCCTACGTACATTACTATTAAAAGTAGGGCAAATGATAGGATGTTTGCTTTTATTAATTGTTTATTTGAACCAATTCCTAATTCTTTTAAAGTATATTTTGTACTTCTTACAGAAAATGCTCTCAAAAGCTCGCTTGTAATTAAAGTTGCAAAAACCATTGTGTGAGCTCCTTCTATATTTCCTGGGAAGATCAATTTTAATCCGATTATATATGACATTAAAACTGCAAAGGTAATTGCGAGTGATTGGACAATTAGTGAATTTCTTAAATCTCCAGAAATTATTGATTCTTTTGGATCTCTTGGCTCTCTTTGCATTATATCTTTTTCTCCCGGTTCAACTCCAAGGGCAAGGGCTGGGAAAGCATCTGTTATTAGGTTTAACCAAAGTAATTGAATTGGTGTAAGTGGAGAAGGAAGTCCAAATAAAATTGACAAAAATACAATCAAAACTTCTGCTATGTTACATGAAAGTAGGAATGAAACAAATTTTCTAATATTTGCAAAAATTATTCTTCCTTCTTCGACTGCGTTTACAATTGTAGCAAAATTATCGTCAACCAAAATCATATTTGCTGTATCTTTTGCAACGTCAGTTCCTGTAATTCCCATTGAAATTCCTATGTCAGCATTTTTAATTGCTGGAGCATCGTTTACTCCGTCTCCTGTCATGGCAACTATTTCGCCGTTTTCTTGAAGGGCGTTTACAAGTTGCACCTTATTTTGTGGAGATACTCTTGCAAAAACTCTTTTTTCTTTGGCAATTTTTCTAATTTCTTCATCACTCATATTATTTAATTCTTTTCCTTCAATTGCTTGGTCTTTGGAATCTGCAATTCCCAAATCTCTTGCGATTGCGAAGGCTGTTTCTAGATAATCTCCAGTAATCATAACAACATCAATTCCTGATGAGTGGCATTCTGCTACTGCTTTTTTTGCTTCTGGTCTTGGTGGATCTATCATTCCAGTAAGTCCAACAAAGACCATATCTTTTTCAATATTTTCACTTGTTAAATCTTCATTTTTTATTGAATCAAATTCTCTAAAGGCGTAAGCCATTACACGAAGGGCTTGTTTGGCAAGATTTTTATTTTCATCCATTGCCTTTTGCTTTAAATCTTGTGTGAAATCTACAATTTCTCCATTTAATAAAATTTTTGAAGAATTTGAAATTATTATATCAGGAGCGCCTTTTGTCATTGCCTTATAATTTTCTTCGACGTTGTGGAAGGTTGTCATCATTTTTCTGTCAGAATCAAAAGGAATTTCCTCAATTCTTGGATGTTTTTTTTCTAAATCCTCTTGAACAATTCCCCATTTTTCAGAAAATGTAAGCATAGCGCCTTCTGTTGGATCTCCAATAATTTTATATTGGTCATTTTCCAAAACCAAATCTGCATCGTTACATAAAGTTGAAATTTTCATTAGAAGTTTTATATTTTCTTCATCTTCTATTTTTTCATCGTCAAGTTTTATGTGACCTTTTGGTTCGTATCCACTTCCCTCAACTTCATATTCTTTTTCATTTGTCCAAATTTTTGTAATGGTCATCTCGTTTTGAGTTAAAGTTCCGGTTTTATCTGAACAAATTGCTGTCGTTGCTCCAAGAGTTTCTACAGAAACTAGAGATTTTACAATGGCTTTTCTTTCTGCCATTCTGTTCATTCCGATTGATAAAACTATTGTTACAACTGCTGTAAGTCCTTCAGGAATTGCTGCAACTGCAAGAGAAACTGCAACCATTAAATTATCTAAAAGCGAATCGCCAGTTCTAAAATATCCAACAACAAATACAATTATACAAACAACAACTACAAGAATTGCTAAAAGTTTTGATAATTTATTTAATTGTCTTTGTAGTGGCGTATCCTTATCTTCAACTTGATGAAGGCTTGATGCGATTTTTCCCATTTCTGTGTCAGAACCAGTTTGAGTAACAATTCCTCTTGCGTGTCCGTAAGTTACAATTGTTGATGAGAAAGCAAAATTTTCCCTATCGCCAATTCCTACTTCGCTATCATAAACAGCCTCAGAATTTTTTTCTGTTGCAATAGATTCTCCAGTAAGAGAAGACTCGTCGATTTTTAGATTTGATGATTCTAATAAACGCATATCAGCTGGAACAATATCGCCAGTTTCAATTACAACAACATCGCCCACAACCAATTCTTCTGCTTTTACTTTTATTTTTTTGCCATCACGAATTACGCTTGCCTCGGGTGATGACATTTTTTGCAAGGCCTCAACAGAATCTTCAGCTTTTCCTTCTTGAATAATTGACATAATTGCATTAACAATTACAATTGCAATAATTATTACGCACTCAATTTTATCACCTGTAAAGGCTGAAAAGATTGATGCGACTATCAACAAAATTACCATTGGATCAATAATTTGCTCGGCGATTTTTTTGCCAAGAGATTTTTTCTTCTTGGATTCAATTTTATTTGGGCCGTTTTCTTCAAGACGTTTTGCTGCAAGTTCGCTTGACAAGCCTCTTGCGCTATCTGAGTCAAGTTTTTTTACAATTTCATTTTTTTGACCTAAATAGTCCATTCCTACCTCCTTAAATTTTTTTCTTTACAAAAAGAAAAGACTTCTGGCACATCGCCAAAAGTCTTGCTACCAAGTGGTTTATTCAACCGGGTTAAACCGTAATGACGATTGAATAATTAAGCTACTCCCTCTTGTTGATATAATTATATGTTAAATATTTTAAAAATCAATTTTAATTTGAAGCGTTAGCTGCAGCATCATCTCTATTTTTCATTTCATTTATGCAAAGACAAAGAGCAATCAAAACTAAAGTGAAATTTTCGTCATAAACCGTAAGCTCATATTGGTCGCTAAAAGCAAAAAATTTCTTGTTCATATCAGCAATCAAATTATTTTGGTAATAAACTTCAAAATCATGGTCCATAAAAGAGCCCTTTAAATTTAATTCTTTTCCATCGTAAAAAGCATCGACTCTCCTTTTTAAAAAAGATAATTTTTGATTTATTTCCATACGACTTCCATCACAAAAATCAACATAATAAGTTTGGAGAAAAGAAAGAATTTTTTTGGAAATATTAAATAAAATATTTCCATTCATATCTTTTAATTTCGCCTCATAACCTACGAATTTAAAATCTTGGTCAAAAAAGAAAACTTCCTTTCCATTTTCATCTAAAATCGGATACTTATCTGTAATTTTAAAAAATTTTTCCTTAAAATAATATTTTTTCATAAAAAACTCCAATCTGCTTTTTTAATTTATACCCTCAAAAATATAATAAAACAAAAAAATAAATTATTTGTAAAGTCTTTTGTCTTTGTGTTGACATTTATAATCTAGGGTATAAAATTAGATAAGATATGCCTTTGAATTAGGCTTTAAATTTTATTAGTTTTTATATAAAGGAAAGAAAATGAGAAATATTAGTAAAAATAAACAAAATTTTTTGGAAAAATTATCAGATAAAATTACATCAAATCCACCCTTGTATTTAACTTTGGGTTTTGCGATTTTGATTATTATTGGAGGATGTATTTTATCTTTACCGATTTTTACAAGAAGTGGCAAGGCTACAAATTTAGTTGATTCGATTTTTGTTGCCTCATCTGCATCTTGCGTAACAGGACTTACCACCGTTAACACTGCAGAGCATTGGAATTCTTACGGCCATCTTTTGATTTTGTTTTTAATTCAAATTGGAGGACTTGGTGTAATGACTTTGGCTACACTTTTTCCCTTACTTTTAAGAAAAAAAATAGGATTAAAGTCAAGACAAATTTTAAAAGAGCAATTAAATATTGATACCCTACAAGGAATTATGAAATTATTCAAATATGTTTTGGTTTTTACATTTTTTGTGGAATTTTTGGGAGCATTTTTCTTGTCCCTTCGCTTTGTTCCAATTTTTGGAATTGCAAAGGGCTTGTGGTATTCAATTTTCCATTCGATTTCTGCCTTTTGTAATGCAGGGTTTGATCTTTTGGGAGATTCAATTTATCCGTACAGAAATGATAATTTGGTTAATATTACTTTGATGAGCTTGATTGTAATTGGTGGACTTGGTTTTATGGTTACGGCGGAAATTTTTAGGAAAAAATCTTTCGAAAAATTATCAACTCACGCCAAATTAGTTTTGATAATTAGTGCTTTTTTAATTGTGATTGGAACTCTTGCTTTTTATTTGATTGAAAGACAAGTCGGTGGAGTTTTGTACCAAGAAGGAATTAAAAATTCTATAATGCAATCAGCCTTCCAATCCGTTTCTGCAAGAACTGCGGGATTTTACTCTGTAAAATTAAATCAAATGCACGACACAAGTGTTTTATTACTAAGTGTTTTGATGGTTATAGGAGGTTCTCCAGGATCAACTGCCGGTGGATTAAAAACAACAACTTTTGGAGTTTTGATTTTATCAACAATTTCAATTTTTAAAGAAGAAGATGAAGTTACAATTTTTAATAAACATATTGACTCAAAGACAATCAGAAAGGCCCTTGCAATTATAATGGTTTATTTGGGATTAATATTTTTGGTTATTTTTATTTTATCATTGAGCGAAAATTTTAAAGTATTAGACATAGCTTATGAGGTGGCATCAGCCTTTGGTACAGTTGGAGCAAGCAGGGGAATTACCGGAGATTTTTCAAATGTTGGAAAAATTATGATAACTTTAAGTATGTATCTAGGAAGAATTGGTCCAATGACTATGGCTTATTCAATAGGATTAAAATCAAAAACAAAATATATAAGATTTCCAGAAGCAAATATTAGTATAGGTTAGGAGAAAAAAATGATAAAGAGTGTAATAGTTTTAGGAATCGGAAGATTTGGAGAAAGAGTTGCAACAAAACTTTTTGAAGATGGATTAGAAGTTATGGCAGTGGACAAAGATTACGATTTAGTTCAAAATATTTCAGGAAAAGTAACAAGTGCTGTTCAATGCGATATTTCAAATGACAAAGCGCTAGAAGAATTAGGAATGGGAAATTTTGATGTGGCAGTAATAGCGACAGGAGAAAGTCTTGAGGCGTCAATGGCTGCAACTTTATTTGCCAAAGACCATAATGTAGAAAAAATTATAGCCAAAGCAACATCAACAAATCACGCAAGAATTTTGAAAAAAATTGGAGCAGACCAAATAATTTTCCCAGAAATTGACATGGGAGAAAAACTTGCAAGAAGTATAGCAGGATCAAATCTCCTTCAATTTTTCCATTTTTCAGATGATTATTCTATGCTAGAATTAAAAGCTTTCAAAGAAATAATTGGAAAAAATTTGATAGAAGTAGATTTTAGAAAAAAATATAAAATGATGGTAATAGCTTATAAAAGAGATGGAGAAATGGTTATAAATCCAGATGCAAATTGGAAAATAAAAAAAGATGATACCCTAGTTTTATTGGGAGACAGCGAGCATGCAGATAAGCTCCAAAAAGAAGTTGACAAATATAAATAAAAATCAAAATAGGAAAACGAAAATTCATCGTATAAATATTGAAAACAAAAGGATGTAAAAATTCGTGAAAAAAGTTTGCATTTTTAAAAAATCATGCTATAATAATATTAGCTAGTAAATAGCTAGGTTTTTCATTATTAATTCCTTATAGTTTTCCCTATAGAAAACTAGGACTAACTTATTCTTTTCTATATTATAAAAAGGCCCAAAGGGGTCTTTTTATTTTGCCAAAAATTTTCAAAGATTTTATTTGATTTTTTGCATATTTAAATCAAGAGCTCTTTTTATTAACTTTATATTTTAAATTTCTAATTTCCTTGTGTTTTATTTCTTACCAATTGAAATAAAAAATCCCTGTAGTATATTGAAAAAAATAAAAGGAGAAAATTATGTTTTATTTTGACAGAACTTATATTTTGGTTCTCATTGGAATTTTTATAAGTAGTATAGCTCAAGCTAATATTCAAAGAAAATTTGATAAGTACAAAAAAATAAAAACGCAAAAATCTATAACAGGATTTGATGCTGCAAGATATATTTTGTCTACAAATTCTTACAATGACATTTCTATTAAAAAGGTTAGAGGGGCTTTGTCTGATTATTTTAATCCAATTAATAAAGAAATTGCCTTATCAGAAACATCAATGACAGATACTTCAATTGCATCTCTTGCAGTTGCAGCTCACGAGTGCGGGCACGTTATCCAATTTAAGGAAGGTTATATTCCTTTAAAAATAAAATCTTATATAGTTCCAGCAGTAAATCTTGGCTCAAAATTATCTTTTCCTATGATTTTGTTGGGAATTTTTCTTTCTATGGGAAAATTAATTAGCATTGGAATATTTTTATTTTCTTTTGTTTTAATTTTTCAAATTATTACTCTTCCTGTAGAATTTGATGCATCAAGAAGGGCTTTGAAAGTTTTAAATGAATCGGGCATGCTTGTTGGTGTTGAAAATGATTATGCAAAAGATATGTTAAAAGCTGCAGCCCTAACTTATGTGGCAGCTACAATTTCTACTGCCTTACAATTTTTAAGACTTTGGATTTTGTTTGGCAATAGGCGAGATGATTAAAAAAATTAACAAGGCTAAAATATTTTAAAATATTTGGCCTTGTTTTTTTATATTTTTATTGCATATCAATATTCTTGAATCTCTACTATTTTAGTGTACAATAAGAATAAGATTCGAATTGAATCTTTATTTATTATTTAAAAGGTCAGAGAAAGTCAAAGAAATCGAGGTAAATCTATGGCAGGACTAACGTCTGATATAGAAAAATTCTTGAAAGCTCTTTTGGAAGATACTCAAGATGGTTTTGTAGAAATTGGAAGAAATGATTTGGCAACAAGGTTTGAGTGTTCTCCAAGTCAAATTAATTATGTGCTTTCTACAAGATTTACTCCATACAATGGATATTTAATTGAAAGCAAAAGAGGCGGCAACGGTTTTATAAGAATTATTACTATAGTTGAAGATGAAGACGATTATATAAAATATATTATTAAAAATTTAGATAAAGAATTAACTGAGGAAAGGGCAAAAAGTTTTTTTACGGAACTTTTTAACAAGGGATATATGGACGAAAATGAATTGGGAATTGCAGTCTATGCTATCCTTGACAAGTCCCTTATGAATGTAGAAAAAAATAAGAGAAATTTAGTAAGGCATGATATAGTAAAAAATATTTTACTTAGCTTTCTAATAAGGAGTTAATTATGAAGTGTGACAGATGCGACAACGAAGCAAATGTAACTGTAAAAGCAATTATAAATGGCATAGAACATGATTTCCACTTGTGCAATGATTGTATGGAAAAATTATCCAAAGGCGAAGGAAATTTTCTTTTTGATGGAAATGAAAAAGATATTGATATAAATAATTTTGATTGGAAAAGCTTGGTAGATAAATTTGTTCCAAGCCTTGACCAAATTATCGATTCTTATTATGATTACAAAATTTCCAAAAATAATTTTTCTTATGATTATTTTTCATCATTAAAAGAAGAAACTTGTCCAAAGTGTGGAAATTCTTTGACAAATATAAAAAGTGGAGTTTTTGGATGTCCTTATTGCTATGAAATCGACAAAAAACTTACGGTAGAAATTTTGAAGGCTGTAAATAATTTGAAAAAATATGACGGAAAATTTCCAAAAAAACACAGAGATTTCAGAGAAGTGGCAATAAAAATTAAAAATTTGCAAGAACAGTTGCAAAAATCAGTTGAGATTGAAGATTTTGAAAAGGCTCAAGATCTTAAAGAAAAAATAGATGAATTGAATATGAAGGTGAGAAATTGATAGATTATTATAAGGACATAATACTTGAAAACAACTTATCTTTGAAAAGAAATATTGAAGGATATAATTTTCCCATAAGTCTTTCGGAAAAAGATTCTCTAGAAATTATTGAAAAATTTAGGGAAATTTATGGGGATGAATTGATACTTTTAGATGAGATAGATGAAAATACTTTAAATAAACTTATTAATGCAGGAATAATTACAGAAGATTCAAAAAATAAAGAAGCTGTGATTGGTCTTGTTTTTGAGGATGATTATATTCTTGTTATAAATGATAAAGACCATATTTCTATAAATATTTCAAATTTTGGAGAAGAAATAAAACTTGCTTATGAAAGGGCGATGGAGATTGAAGAAGATTTGGATAAAAAATTTGATTTTTCTTTTTCTCCTCAATATGGATATTTGACAAGTTTTGGTAGAGATTGTGGAAATGGAATTGAAATAAGGTTTAAATTATTTTTGTTTGGACTTTTGGATAATACCCAAGCATATCTAACTTTAAAATCAAGTCTTGCTCATGATGGAATTTATCTTACAAGATTTGTTCCAGAATATTTTAAATCCTATGACGATGATATTTATATTTTGAAAAATTTCGGAAATTATAGGGAGAAAATGGACGAATATTTGGAAAATTTTGAAAATATTTTAGATACAATTGTTAGAAATGAGAGAAGATTTAGGAGAGATTTTCAATCTTTAAATGGATTAAATGATGAAGATATAAAAGATTCTATAAAAATTTTGGAAGATAATTTGGAAAGCAAAAATTTAAAGACAATGACTGCTATGATAAATTGTCTTTATGATTTAAAAAAATATAATATTTTGGGTTTTAAAACAAAATTATCAAATCAAGAAATTGAGTATTTGATTTTCAATATTACAAAGGATAAGTACAAGGGCAACCGTGACAATGAAAGATATGAATTTTTAAATTCGTACATGGAGGCTAGATAATGGAAAATAACAAATTAAATAGGCTAACAGGTCAGGCGAGAAGGGAATCTTATTCTCTTAGCCACGATTATATAGGAGTTGAGCATTTGCTTTTGGCTCTTATGAAAACAGGTTCTCTTGCGACAAAGGCTTTGGAAGAAGCTGGTGCAAATTACGAACTTTTAAGGTCAATTGTAATAAATAATATTGGCAAAGGCTCTGCGGTAAGACCTGCAAAGGAATATTCTAATAAAGTAAGACAAATTTTTGATAGGGCAAGACTTTTTGCTCAAAAAAGAAAAAAAGTTTCTGCAAGCGAAGAAGATGTTCTTCTTGCAATTTTAAATGACGATGATTCATTTACAAACCTTATGTTTATGTTGTCAGGTCTTGATAAAAAAATTATCAGAGATAATTTGATTCGTTTGCAAAAGGAAGAAAAATCTTCAAATTCTTCTAATAGTTTGGGTGAAAATCTTCAAAAATTTGCTAAAAATCTAAATGAATTGGCAGAGGCTGGAAAAATTGATCCAGTTATTGGAAGGGAAGATGAAGTTGAAAGAGTTATTCAAATTCTATTAAGAAGAACAAAAAACAATCCGATTTTGATTGGAGATCCAGGAGTTGGAAAAACTGCCATAATCGAAGGACTTGCTCAAAGAATTGTTGATGGAAAAGTTCCTTTTGTTATGAAAGAAAAAACAATTGTCTCTCTTGATCTTGCAAGTATGATTGCAGGAACAAAATATCGTGGAGATTTTGAAGATAGGCTAAAAAAATTATTTGGAGAACTGGAACAAAGAGAAGATGTAGTTTTATTTATTGACGAATTTCACATGGTTTTGGGAGCTGGAGCAAGCGAAGGATCTATGGATGCGGCAAATATTTTAAAACCAATTCTTGCCAAAGGCGATATTCAAATAATTGGTGCGACAACCATTGATGAATATAGAAAGCACGTAGAAAAAGACCAAGCTTTAACTAGAAGAATGCAACCAGTTCATGTCGAAGAGCCAAATAAAGATGACACGATAAAAATAATTGAAGGCTTAAAGGACAAATACGAAGACCACCACAAAGTAGAAATTACAGATGAGGCCATAAAAGCTGCTGTAGATTTATCACAAAGATATATCCAAGATAGATTTTTGCCAGACAAGGCAATTGATGTAATTGATGAGGCTTGCTCAAAAGAAAGAATCAAAAATTACAAGGAAAATAAAAATCAAGTTTCAAAAAAAGAAATTTTAGATAAGCTCATTGAAGAAAAAAATATGGCTATAAATGAGCAAAATTTTGAAAAAGCCGCAAGTCTAAGAGATCAAATAAATGAAACTCGCGAAAAGCTTGAAAAAGAAAAAGATGAAAGCAAAACAGATTTAAAAATTTCTTTTGATGAAGTTGCAAAAATTGTTTCATCTTGGTCAAAAGTTCCAATAACAAAATTAACAGAAGATGAAAAACAAAAATATATGGATCTTGATATTGATCTTAAAAAAGAAGTTATAGGTCAAGATAAGGCGATTGATAAAATTTCTCACGCTATAAAAAGAGCAAGAGTCGGCCTAAAAGATCCAAAAAAACCAATAGGTTCATTTATTTTTGTAGGGCCAACAGGAGTTGGTAAAACATATCTTGCAAAATCTTTGGCAAAAAATTTGTTTGGAGATATGGATAATCTAATTAGGATGGACATGAGTGAATATATGGAAAAATTCGCCGTGTCAAGACTTGTTGGATCTCCTCCAGGATATGTTGGTTACGAAGAAGGCGGTCAGCTTACAGAAGCTGTAAGAAAAAATCCGTATTCTGTAATTTTATTTGACGAAATTGAAAAAGCTCACCCAGATATTTTCAATTTACTTTTACAAATTTTGGATGATGGACGTTTGACAGACGGTCAAGGGAGAACTGTAGATTTTAAAAATACAATAATAATTATAACAAGTAACGTTGGAGTATCATCCTTAAATCAAAACCCAAAAATTGGATTTGGAACCGGAGATGTGGAAAAAGAAATTGACGATTCAAATAAGGAAATAATAAATAAGGCAATAAAAAACGCATTTGCTCCAGAATTTTTAAACAGGCTTGACGATATAATAATGTTCAACTCACTTGATAAGGACGCCATCAAAGAAATTACAAAAATTTTACTTGAAGAAACGAAAGAAAGACTTAAAAATCTTGGAATAGAAATAAATTACAACAAGAGAGTTGTAGATTTACTTTCAGAAGGCGGATTTTCAAAAGAATACGGAGCAAGACCGCTTGAACGTCATATTACAAATAAAATCGACAACCAATTGGCAGAAGAAATATTGGAAGGAAAATTATCAAAAGATATGAAAATTAACCTTACAGTAAAAGAAGGAAAAATAAATTTTGCCAACAAAAAAGAAAAAATAAAAGAAAAATCAGAGGTTTTGGGATAAAAAATAAGGCTTAAAATGAAAATTCATTTTGAGCCTTTTTGATTGAAATTATTTAATTTTTTAATTTTCCTTATAAGTTTTTCTCAAAGCTTTTTCTAAATCATCAAAATATTCTAAAATTTCAAGCTTTTCCATGCTGAGCTTAACTTCTTTTTCGATTTTTATATTTGTTTTATCTCCGTCTTTGTGAGGAAGGTCTTTTTTAAATTCATCCAAATATGAAATTATAAGATTTTCTATAGTTTCCTTAGCTTTGTCATTATAAGCAAAACCAAAATTTTTCATTTGGTCATCAAGCAAACTTTCCCCGTTTTTTTCTACGAAATCCTTGGCATAAATTTTTAAATCATCATAAGAATTCCCCATCAAATCATTTACAACTTTTAAATCATTTATTGCATAATAAAGTTTGGAAGAAGTGTCACAAATTGCCAAAAGCTGAGTTTCGTATAAACTTTTTTCGATAGATTCTTCGCCATTTTCATTAGTCAAATTAGCCCTAAGACTTCCCTTATTTTTTTTGATTTTTTCAAGGTCAGAGCTAAAAATAAAATACAAATTATTTGCGTAATCGATGCATTCTTCCATAAGAATATCACGAGTTTTGCCAAGATTTTCCTTATTTTTTTCATAAATTTTGTAAGCATAAGTATCTTCAAAAAGCTCATCAGCCATAGAAGGCTTGTAAGTTTCAATGCTTTTTGCATTTTCTTTTTTAGGATTATACATAATAAAAGCGTCTTTTTTTATTTCTTCTTCAGAAAAATTTTTTCCATTTTTTATGATATTACATCCTACAAATATAGAAAATAGACTTATAAGAAGTAATAGTTTAATTTTTATTTTCATTAAAGCTCCTTGTGATTATTTAAGAGAATAATAAGTAATAATGCCGATAATAAAAAGAATAATTAGGACAAATATGATTGATAAGAGTATTTTTTTATTAAATTTTTCATAAGATAAGCTCCTTTAGAAAACATTTGCACAATATATAGGTATTTTATCAAAAAAATATTTATAAATCAATTTAATCTATATTTGAAATATTAATTTTAGTAAAGTTATAAAATCACATTGAATTTAAGTGAAATTTTTAAATTTAAAATGGGCTTTACAAAATATAAGATTCTGTAAAAGCCCAATTTTTATACTTTATTTTTTCTTAACTTTTTATATAAAACAAATATTAACATTCCTATTATTGCATTTACAACAATTGCTCCACCGGGTTTTATATCGAATTGATAACTTAGAATAATACCAAGCATCATATAGATTACGCCGAGTGTAATTGTTATAAAAAATGTTTGTTTATAACTTTTAGCAATAATTAAGGCTGTTGCTACTGGTAAAACTATTAAGCTTGTAACCATTAAAGCTCCAATTATTTTTACAGACAAGGCTATAGTTATGGCTGCAAGGAGAGTAAAAGATGCATCAAGTCTTTTTACTTTTACTCCAGAAAGCCTAGCTGTATTTGGATCTATCGCTATAGCTAAAAGAGATGAATATCTTGAAATTGATAATATTAAAACCAAAATAAAGGCAATACTTGTATTTACTATATCTCTATCTGTAACTGATGAAATTGATCCGAAAAGGTAAGATTCAAAAGAATTTCCACCTGGAGCAAAATCTGAAAGAATGGCTGCAATTCCTAGACCAGTACTCATAATAACTGCTGTTGCCATATCTCCATATTGGGGAAGTTTTTTTCTTATAAGTTCTATCAAAAAGGCAGCTACAATACAAACAATTGACGATCCCAAAAGAGGATCAAAACCTAATATTAATCCCATTCCAACTCCAGCAAGAGCTGTGTGAGATAGGGCATCACCTATCATGGAAGTTTTTCTATTTACCATTACAATTCCTATTATAGGAATCATAATAGAAAGTAAAAATCCCAAAAGAAGTGCCTTTCTCATAAAAGCAAATTCTAGCATTTTTTTAAACTCCCTTCTATCATTTCGTATTTTGTCATTTTAATATTTAAAGATTCCATTTCTTTTAATTCGTGAGTAACCATAATTATAGTTACATTAAATTTTTTTGAAAGAAAATCTATTGTTTCAAAAAAATGGTCCTTAGAATACTTATCAACTCCTGCTGTCGGTTCATCAAGAATTAAAATTTTTGGATCATTTATCATAGCTTTTGAAATCATTGCCCTTTGAGCAAGACCTCCTGACAATTCATTTACAGGAGTGTTGATATAATTTTCCATACCCATTTTTTTTAGTATATCTTTTGCTTTTTGGTAATGATTTTTCTTGGGGATTTTAATAAGACCAAATTCTTCGTAAAGATTTAATGAAACTAGTTCAAGGCAAGTTATAGGAAAGGCAATTTTATTTACTATATTTATTTGTGGGACATATCCAATGTCTTTAAAAGAAACATAATCTTCAATATTTTTGCCAAGAATTTTAATTTCTCCACTATTATTTTTTAATTCTCCAAGCATAAGTTTTATTAAAGTTGATTTACCTGAACCATTTCCACCAAGAATTACCGTAAATTCACCGACATCAACATTCAAATTGCAATTTTTTAAAACAGGAATTTGTGAATAAGAAAAATTCAAATTATTTATTGACACTGCTTTCATTATTTTCCTCCTCAGTCATAGATTTGTAGAGATTTTCAAGATTCATTTCCATAAGATCAATATAATTAAGTTTACCTTTCTCCTGTTCCTTATTAACATATTCCATAGAAGCAAGAGGAGAGATTTTTCCACCAATTTCTTCAGCCAAAGCCTGAGCTTGTTTTGGATTTTGTCCATATTCATAAAAAACTGTGGAAATATTTTTGCTTTCAGAAAAGTCTATGGCTTTTTTTATAGTTTTAAGGCTAGGATTTTCTAAACTTGTTAGACTTTGAAGTGGATATTGAATCAAATCAAAATCTCTTGCTATATAAGCATAGGCATAATGAATTACCAAGAAATTTCTTTTATTTTTGTCAATTTTTGAAAATTTCTCCTTATAATTTGCATCAATATCAGTAAGTTTATCAACATACTTTAATTTATTTTTCCTATAAATTCTTTCATTTTTCGGATATTTTTCGGTTAATTTTTCATTGATAGCATTCAAATATTTTTTTGCATTGGTAATAGATAACCATGAATGGGGATCATAAGTTATTTTATCAAATCCAGAAGATGAACCTTCCATCAAAGGTTCTTCCTTTTTTTCATCTTTTAAAAATTTACCATTACTTCCAACCAAATTATATGGAAGAAGATCTTCACTTATCCTGTCGCTTATAAAAATATAATCTCCATCTTTTGGAATATTAAAGAAAATTTCTCCAGATTCATGTCCCATCTCAAGGCCATAAACCTTTCCTTCTTCAAGGTCGAAAGTTTCTTTTTGATGAATTAGCTCTCCCTTTTGACTCATTATATCTTTACATTTTTTTACCAAATTTTCTCCACGAGTACCATCATCTTTTATAAAGGCAACCCTCATCATATCTTCATGAGTGTGACCAAAATCAAATTTATTTTTTCCTTTTTTTAAATTTACTTTAGACATATATTGAAAATCACCAATAGCTGCTGCTCCCTTATAAGTAATAAGATCAACAGAATCGGATAATTTTAAAATATCAAGATTTGGTAAATTTTCCTTAACCTTATCAAGCCAAGGTTCCATGTTAGCGCCATTTACAACCAAAAGATCACACTTTGCTAGCTTTTTCATATCCTTAGGACTTGGCTCCCAAAGGTGAGGTTGCTTATCAAGGGGCATAAAAGATTCTACATCTATCGTGTCATCACCAATCATTTTTGTCATTTCATAAACAGGATAAAAGGAAGTATAAACCAAAGGTTTATCGGAAGAGTGTTCATTCTTGTTTGCACAAGAGCTAAAAAGAAAAAGCAAGAAAACAAAAAAACTTATATATCTTTTTTTCATTCTTCCTCCTTAGAAAGAGGGTTGAAAAATTTCAACCCACATAAATTATTCAGTAATTTCATCAATTATTTGTGCATCAGTTGTGTTTGGTTTTACAAAAGTAGGGAACCATCCCTCATCTTTTAATAAACTTTCCTTATCATCACCATATCTCATATGGAAATGTGTTAGACTTTCTTCCCCATGAATTGGCATCATAAGAATAAATTTATAAGGCGCATCATCATTTACAGCTTCAAAAATATCCCATTCTAATTTATGACCACCATGTTCAACTTCTTCTTTTCCAACATATTTATATTCGCTCTCACCGATAACTTCACTTTTTTTATCCGGAAAATCTTTTAAGAATTTTATTTTATTATCTTTTATTTCAAGACCACCAAAATCACATTTTCTTTTCTTTAAATAATTTTCTTTAGCTTCTTTTTCATCAACTTTTTCTTTTTCAGCTAAAGTTTTAAAAGCACTTTGAACTTCATCTTTGTCAAGATATCCGCCCATATCATTCCATTCGCCTTCCCAGTCAGAAAGACTTACTTCTGCTGAATCTTCTTTTTTCTCGTCAATATTTGAAGAAGAATCGCTTACATTTGAAGCATCATCTTTTTTCATTTCTTGAGAAACATTTGTACTAGAAGGCTCATCATTTTTTGGATCCTTTTGACAAGCTGTCAACATAAGTCCCAAAGATAAAAGGGCAACTAAACTAATTGATTTTTTATTTTTCATTTTATTCTCCTTATTATTTAATTTATAAATTTGTATTTTTAGTTAATTAACTATCGACAACTAAATATTAGCAATAAAAATAACAAATGTCAAGAATGATTTGCATTATCATTTAAAATTTTCTAAAAATTTAAAATAAATGGATGAAGAAACTTCTCTACGAAAATATAAAAAAACCAATGAAATCAATATGAATAGGGATAAACTTTAAAATCTAAGCTATAAAAATTTTTTCTATTATTAAATTTTTAAAACTTATATTTTAAATTTGATATTTGGAAAAATGAAACTTGTAAAATCATTATGAAAATAAATGTTGAGCTTATGTTTAAAACTAAAAATTATAAAAGTTTTTTATTAACTGATTAGTGTAAAATGTAAAAATAAATGTCTGTTGTAAAAAATTATTCATTTAAATATAAGAATTCTGATCACATAAATTTGTTTTATTTGAATTGATAATGTCGAGGCAATAATAGAAAAATTTTAAAATTTGAACTAATCTTTTTATTTTACATAGTTGAAATTTATAAATTTTATTAGATATTTATATCTTATGTAAAATAAAATTATATTTTGTATAATGCTAACTTATTTTACCTAGGCTTTAAATTTAAGATTTTTAATCATATACTAGATTAAATTTTATGATCTATGTAATTTTCAAAAATATTTTTAAAAATCACTATATATTTGTAATCTTTAAAGTAAAAATCATAAAAATTTCTATAAGCTCAAATTCTACACTTTGGATATTTTGAATTTTCTATAGTTTCTATATTTTTTATGTCTTTAAATTTTATAAATTTTGAGAAAACAGGAATTTTTTCAAAAATAATAATAGAATTTTTTGTAACTCCTTGACTTTTTAAGGATAAGAAAAATCCAAAGCTTATCAAGAAAATTATGGAAAAATCTAGAAAAGTAAAAGAAAATTTGTAAATTATCAAAAATAAAATCAAAAAAAGTCCTAGGCAAGTAAAATAATATATTGGTAAAAACATGGTCTTAGTAATTATTTTATTTTGTATGGATTTGATAAAGATAATACATACTAATAAGTCAATCAATAAATAATATTTCATAGTACCTCCTTGTATTTATCTATCCAAATTTTGGGTAGAAATTTGTTGGGAGGCTTTATGTTTTTTAAAGATACATTAAAAAAATATTTTGATGAAAAATTAATATTTATTATTTTTACAATTTTGGCTATGGTATATCTATCTTTGAAATTGTTGATAAATGGAGGAGGTCTAATATTTTTATTTTATTTTTTTATTTCTCTTTTGACCTCCCTTATTTTTAGAGAGGCTTGTCTTTCGGACGAAATTTATTTTGAGGATAAGAAAAAGCTTAATAAAAATAATATTCTATCATATATTTCAAGTAAAAATTTATTCACAATTTTTCTTACAGGTGTGCTAGTAATTTTGGTTTTCCTACTTAGTTTTTTGTTAAAATATAAATTAGTAGGTATCAAAGATTTTTTTGATATTTTGATTTTAATTCTTGCTACATTGGCAAGTGAGAATATAGTTTTGTTATTTCATAATAAGCCTATATTTACAGAATATCCAAAATCAATGGTTGGAGATAAATATATAGGCAAAGGCTATATTAAATCATTTCTTCCATCTTTTTTTATTGATTTATTAATAACTTTAGTCTTTGAAAGATCTTCTTTGAAATATTTATTTATAATGTGTTATTTAATTTCTATAATTATTTTTTATATTAGGGTAAAAAATAGGGGGTTATATGATTAATTTTGTAAGCATAGGTTCAAATTTTATAGTTGAAAATGTTTTGAAAACAGTGGTAAAAATGGACGGATATAATTATTATGGAGCCTATTCAAGGTCTATTGAAAAGGCGAATTATTTGAAAGAAAAATTTGGGGCGGAAAAATCTTTTGATGATCTTAAAAGAATGCTTGAAGATCCAAAAATCGATTTTGTTTATATAGCAAGTCCAAATTCTTTGCATTATAAGCAGGCGAAAATGTGTCTTTTGGCAAATAAAAATGTGATTTGTGAAAAGCCATTTTTTACAAATACAAAAGAGCTTGATGATTTAATAAAAATTTCAAAAGAAAGAAATTTGTTTTTGTTTGAGGCGATTTCCATAAAATATTTGCCAAGCCTTGAGCTTTTAAAAAATCTTTTGGGAAAAATTGGAAAAATTTCTACTTGTATGATTAATTATTCCCAATATTCATCAAGATTTGATAAATATAAAGAAGGAATTGTTGAAAATATTTTTAAAAGCGAATTTTCTGCAGGAGCTTTAGCAGATCTTGGAATTTATAATTTGCATTTGATTTATGAACTTTTTGGAAAAGGAAAAGATTATTCATATTTTGGAAATATAAATCCATACGGAGTTGATATTGCAGGAGAAGGTTTGATTTCTTATGGAGATTTTTCTTTATCATTTACCAATGCCAAAGACAGTAAAAGTGAAAATTATATAATAATCCAAGGAGAAGAAGGATATATAAAAGTTTTGGGAAATATTCAAGAGGCAGAAAAAATTGAATGTTTTTCAGATGGAAAGCTTGAAATTATTGATATAAAAAAAGAAAAAGATTTGTATTTTTATGAATTTGAATATTTTAAGAAAATTTTTGAAAATAAAGATTACAATGCTTTTGAAAAAAGACTTTTTGAGTCAAAAGATGTTTTGGAAGTGTTTGAAAAATTGAAAAAAACTGGGAAAATCAGAGATTGTTACAATATGATAGAGCCAAGTATAAAATAATTTTTTGGTAAATCATTATAAAAAATATTAAAAAAAATCTTAGGAAATTTTAAAAAGCCTAAGCTATTAAAATTTCCTAAGAAAAATTCCTATTAAAATGCATTTATATTTTATTTATTTTTTTCAAGTTCTAACAAATATTTTTTCAAATCAAGTCCATAAAAAAATCCACCCAAATTATTTTTCCCTACAACTCTGTGGCAGGGAATTCTTAATAAAATTGGATTTTTCCCACAAGCAGAGCCAATAGCTTGGTAGGCCTTAGAATTTATTTTTTCGCCAATTTCTTTGTATGTTATAGTCTTTCCATAAGGAATTTTCTCAATTTCTCTCCAAACTTTTTTTTGAAAATTTGTCCCTTGAGGATTTATTTCAAATGAAAATTTTTTTAAATTCCCATCAAGAAAGGAAGAAATTTCTTCAAAAGCAAAATCTGAAATAAAAGATTCTTTGCTAGACTTTTCTTTATCAACCAAAGCAATTTTTTCAATTTTTTCCTTATATTCAATTTCAAAAATAAATTTATTTTTTTTATAATATGCTTTCATTATTAATTTGTCCTTAATTTAAGAGATATTTAAACTTGTGAATTAGTTCTTTCTATTTGATGTATTTTTAAAAATAAATTACTTAGAGTTATAAATTTTAAAGATTTCTCAAATAATAAAAAATTATTAACTTTATTTTATTTGTTAATAGAGTAAAATTCAAATTTATCAGTTGGGTTTTAACAGATATTTTGAAAAAGATATAGATGATTAAATTTATTTTTGAAAAAGGGTATATTAAAAGTAGAAAAATGTCTAGAAAGTGGAGGATGTTGTGAATTATCAAGAAAAAAAAGATAAAATTGTTGAATATATAAAATCTGGCGAAAGCCAAAAGGAAAATTTTAAAATTGGTCTAGAAATGGAGCATTTTGTTATAGATAAAGATGAGCTTTTTTCTTATGATTATTTTGGAGAAAAGGGCGTGGGCAGTACTTTGAAAGATTTAAAGGATATGGGTTTTTCTGTGACAAATGAGGAAGATGGATATATTCTTGGACTTAGAAAAGAAGATATTGCTGTAAATCTTGAGCCTGCCGGTCAATTTGAACTTGCAATTGATGCTAAAAAAAATATAAATGATTTGGATAAGTCTTATAAAAAAATTATGGGAGAAATTGTTCCGATTTTTGATGAAAAAAATCAATATCTTGAAACTTTGGGCTATCATCCAAAATCAAAAATAATGGATTTGAATATTATTCCAAAAGATAGGTATAAATATATGCAAAAATATTTTACTGAATTTGGTGGGAAATATGCTTTAAATATGATGAGAGGAACTGCAAGCGTTCAATCTGCCATAGATTTTTCCTCTGAAGAAGATTTTAAAAAGAAATTTTTTGTGGCAAATGCTCTTTCGCCTTTTATGTACACGCTTTATGATAACGCCTATATTTTCCAAGGAAAACCTTATGAAAATAAAAATCTTCGCCAAGAAATTTGGGAATGTTGTGACAAAAACAGGACGGGCGTTTATGATTTTGCCTTTGATGATGATATGTCTTATGGAAAATATGCAGAAAAAATTTTAAATACTGATATAATTTTTGTTCATGAAGATGGACAAGATGTTTATAAGGGGAATACAAAATTTGAAAAAATAATGGATAAAGATTTTTCTGATGAGATGATTTTTCACGCTCTTTCTATAGTTTTTCCTGATGTTAGGGTTAAAAAATATATAGAAATTAGGATGCCTGATGCAGTTTCTTATCCATACAATCTTTCTTTTCCAGCCTTAATCAAGGGTTTATTTTATAATGAGGAAAATCTAAATAAATTGAGAGAAGATTTTAAAAATATGACTTATGATTCTTGTCAAAAATTAAAAATGGATGCAAAAGAGCACGGCTTTGATGCAATATATGAGGGAAAATCTATTTGTGAATGGATAAAATATTTTATTTCTTTGGCAAAAGATGGACTTGATGAAAATGAAAAAATCTATCTCTCATCAATAGAAAAATTAATTGATGAAAAGGAAACTTTGAGAGATAAATTTGAAAAAATTTATAAGGAAGATCCAAAAAAAGCTTGCGAGCAATTTTCTGTAAATTATGTTTTAGGAGATATTAATGGCAAAGCTTAAAAGAGCTTTTGAATGTAAAAATTGCGGTCATATTCAAAATGTTTGGGCAGGTCAATGCCCAGAATGTGGCAAATGGGGAACTTTGATTGAAAAAACTATAAAAAACGAAAGGACATCATCAAAAGAAAATTCCCTTGATTTTGAAAATGAGGCAAGGCTATTAAAAGAAGTCAAACTTGATGAGTCCGAGAGAATAAAATCTTCTTTTGACGAATTTGATAGGGCGATTGGTGGAGGACTTGTAAGAGATTCTGTTTCAATTTTGACAGCAAGACCTGGAGCTGGAAAATCTACTTTGCTTTTGCAATTGTCTTCGTCTTATGCGAAAGATGGTTTTAAGGTAATGTATGTTTCTGGAGAAGAAAGTGAATCTCAAATAAAAGCAAGAGCTGATAGAATTATTGGAGAAATTTCAAAAAATATTTGGATTTTATCAACAAATTCAATGGATCTTGCAGAAATCGAAATAAAGAAAAAAGATGCCGATATTGTAATTTTGGATTCAATTCAAACATTTTTTCTAAACGAATTTGATAACAAACAAGGTTCTCCTACCCAAACTATTGAATGTGCAAATAAATGCGTTGACCTTGCAAAAAATCCTGAGAAAAAAAGAGCCTTTATTATGGTAGGCCACATGAATAAATCTGGAGAAATGGCAGGGCTTAGAACCTTGGAGCATTTGGTTGATACAGTTTTAGTTTTAGATGGAGAAAGCGAAGATGACCTTAGGCTTTTGACAAGTAGAAAAAATAGATTTGGACCAACGGGCGAAGTCGGATTATTTTCTATGCAAGAAGAAGGCCTAATCGAAATTACAAATCCGTCAGAATATTTTATTACAGAAAGAGATTCAGGCATCGAAGGATCAGCAATTTCTGTGATGAAAGAAGGAAGTAGGCTTTTAGAAATTGAAATAGAATCTTTGGTTTCAAAATCATTTATGCCCTATCCCCAAAGAATCGGCGATAGTTTAAGAAAAGATGACTTAAATACTTTAATTTCAATTTTACAAGAAAGAGCAGGAATTAATCTATTTGACGAAAATGTAATAATAAAAGCAACTGGCGGACTAAAAATTAGAGAGCAATCAGTAAATCTTGCCATAATGATTTCAATCGCCTCATCATATTTAAAAAAACCAGTCGATAACAAAACAGTTTTTATAGCAGAAGTAGGACTTACAGGAGAGCTTAAAAAAGTTCCGCAAATAAAATCCAGACTAAAAGAGTTAGAAAGATTAGGCTACAAAAAAGCTTATATTGGAAAATGTTCAATAGATAAAAAAGAATACAAAAATTTAGAAATAAAAGAGATGAAAAATATAAAAGAAGTAATTTCAGATGTTTTTTCCAAATAAAAATTATTTATAAAAATCGCATTGATAAAAATAAAATATTTTCAGTGCGATTTTTTAATTGAAAAATAATTTTTTTAAAAGGATTAAAGCTAAAAAATTTCAAAAATAATCGAAAAAATTTTTGTTTACTTATAAAAATACTTATAGAATAATTTGCTAAATATTTTCATATTTTTTTAATAAGTAGAAAAAATCTATTGACAAAGCCTTAATAAAAGAATATATTATAGTTAATTAAAACGTTTTAACGAGGTCGATATGGCGAATATAAAAGATGTAGCAAAACTTGCTGGAGTATCTATTACTACAGTTTCTATGGTTTTGAATAATACTAACAACAAAATATCGGATGCAACTAGAAAAAAAGTAATTGAAGCGGCAAATACTCTTAGTTATAATCCAAATAATTTTGCCAAAGCTCTTGCTAGTAAAAAAAGCAATGTGATTATGGCTCTTATTCCAGATATTTCCAATCCATTTTTTTCTTTGTTAGTTAAAAATCTTACTTATTATGCAGAAAAATATTCTTATTTTTTGTACATTCACAATACTAATAATAAAAATATTAAAAAGCAAGAATTTATTAATATGATTACTAGCAATGTTATTGGAGCATCTTTGCTAGTTGATAGAAATATGAAAGATTTAGATGACGAGCTAGTAAGAAAAAATAATATTATTTTTTTGGATGAGGTTGATTTTGATGATAGAAAAACTCACATAGTTACTGGCAATAATGAAAATGGTGGATTTTTGGGCATGCAATATTTAATTGATAGAGGATTTAAAAATATTGGGCTTTTAATAGGTCCAAGGTCTACTGCAAACTCTTCAAGAAGATTATCTGGTGCCATAAAAGCTGCTATGAATAATGATATTTATATTGATTCTTCAAATATAATCCATGGGGATTATTCTTATGAAGGCGGTTACAAGGCTGGAAAAATTTTTTTAGAAAAAAAAGTTGATGCTATTTTTTCTTTTGCTGATATGTCTTCATACGGACTTTTGAAATATTTTGATGAAAACAAAATAAAAGTTCCAAGAGATATTTCTTTGATAAGTTATGATAATTTATTTTTAAATAATTTAATTAGTCCCAAATTAACATCAATTGACCAAAATTTGGAAATGATAGCAAAATCTTCTATTGAAATGGCGGATGATTTGATAAATGGAAGAAAAAATAATAAAAAAGTTATGGTAGAGCCTTTTGTGGCTTGTGGAGAAAGTGTAGGTAAAAAATAATGAAAATACTAAATTTTGGTTCTTTAAATATTGATATATTTTTTAGAGTAGAAAATATTGTAAAGCCAGGAGAAACTATAAGTGCAAAAAGCATTGAAAAAAGACCAGGTGGAAAGGGACTTAATCAATCTGTTGCTCTTAGCAAAAGTTTTGAAAATGTATATCACGCAGGAAGCGTAGGAGATGATGGTATTTTTCTTATTGATTATTTAAAAAGTGAGAATATAAATACCAAATATATAAAAAAATCTGATAAATTAACTGGAAATGCAATTATTCAAGTAGATGATAGGGGAGAAAATTCCATAGTTCTCTACAAGGGAGCAAATTTTGACAATGACAAAAAATTTATAGATGAAGTTTTAAATGATTTTTCTAAAGATGACATTTTGCTTTTGCAAAATGAAATAAGCTCTATGAAATATTTGATAGATAAGGCCTATGAAAAGGGAATGAAAATAGTCTTAAATCCTTCTCCAATAACAGATGAGATAAAAGAATTTGATTTTAATAAAATAGATTTGCTTTTGGTAAATGAAATAGAGGCAAAGAATATAGCAAATAAAAATAGTGTGGATGAGAGCATTGATTATTTTACATCAACTTATAAAAATATAAATTTGATTGTAACACTTGGAAGTAAAGGCTCAATTTTTGTAAATAAAAATGAAAAAATTAAACAAGAAGGAATAAAAGTTGAATCTGTCGACAGCACAGGAGCTGGAGATACTTTTACAGGATTTTTCGTATCATATTTTTATCAAGGAAAAAGTGTAAGAGATTCTTTGAAGTTTGCAAGCCTAGCATCTGCTCTTTCCGTAACAAAAAGCGGGGCTAGCATATCTATTCCAAGCCTTTGTGATGTAAAAGAATTTGAAAGGAAGAATGTATGAAAGAAAAAGGAATATTAAATAGCGAAATTTCAAAAAGACTTTCTGATTTGGGACACACAGACTTAATAGCTGTTGGAGATTGTGGTTTGCCAATTGATTCTGACAAAAAGATTGACTTAGCACTTAAACTTGGCGAACCTAAGTTTATAGATGTTTTAGAAATTCTGCTTAGTGATTTTGGTTGCGAATATTATTATTTGGCAAAAGAAATCAAAGAAAAAAATCCAAGTCAAGAAGAAAATATTAAAAAACTTTTGCCAGATATTGAATGCGAATATATATCTCATGAAGAATTTAAGAAAAAATTAAAAGACGTTAAATTTGTTATAAGGACTGGAGAAAATACACCTTATTCAAATATAATTTTAAGGTCAAGGAATATCTTTTAGGAGGATTTTATGAAAATTGAAATGAAAGATATTTACAAGTCTTTTGGTAAAAATGATGTTTTAAAAGGAGTGGATTTTACCTTAAATGATGGAGAAATTCATGCTTTGGTAGGAGAAAATGGAGCAGGAAAATCTACTTTGATGAATATTTTGTCAGGAGTTTTATCTAAAGATAAGGGAGAAATTTTAATTGATGGCAAAGAAGTTGACATAAGTGATACAAATGTAGCCAAAAAATATGGAATAAGTTTTATCCACCAAGAATTATCTGATTGGCCAGAGCTTACTGTTATGGATAATATCTTTATGAATAATGAAATAAAAAATGGAATTTTTCTTGACAAGGCAAAAATGAGAAAAAAATGTATAGAACTTCTTGAAAGATTTGATTTAGATATAAATCCAAAAACGAAAGTTTCTGAACTTTCAGTTGGGCAAAGACAGATGATGGAAATAGCAAAGGCTAACTTAAATAAAGTAAATGTTTTAATTCTTGATGAGCCAACATCTGCACTTACAAATAATGAAATTGACAAATTATTTAAGCTAATAAAAAGACTAAGAGATAAAAATGTTTCTATGATATATATTTCTCATAGAATGGAAGAAATTTTTTCATTAACTAATAAGATTACAGTAATGAGAGATGGAAAATCCGTATCAGTAATGGATACTAATAAGACTGATGAAAGAGAAGTTGTTTCTTATATGGTAGGTCGTGATATTGGAGATTTTTATCCTGAAATGGATGCTGAAATTTCTGATGTAAAGATAGAGCTTAAAAATTTTAATAGAGAAGGATTTTTTAAAGATATAAATATAAAAGCAAAAAAAGGAGAAGTCCTTGGTATTTCTGGGCTTATGGGAGCAGGAAGAACAGAAATTATGAGATCATTATTTGGACTTGATCCTAAAGATAGTGGAGAAGTATTTATAGATGGTAAAAAAATAGAAATAAAAAATCCAGCAGATGCAATAAAAAATAAAATTGGCTTTGTAACAGAAAATAGGCAAGAAGAAGGATTGATTCTTGATGAATCAATTAGAGAAAATATTTCTCTGTTAAATTTTGACAAATTTTCAAAAAATTCTTTTATAGATAAAGCAAAAGAAAAAAATCTTTCAGATAATTTGGTAGATAGTTTTAAAGTTAAGACCCAATCATCAGAAAGCAAAATTAGCGATTTATCTGGAGGTAATCAACAAAAAGTAGTTTTTGCAAAATGGTATGCGATTGGACCAGAAATATTAATCCTTGATGAGCCAACCAAAGGCGTTGATGTAGGGGCAAAAAGAGAAATTTATGATTTAATAAAAGAACTTACTAAAAAAGCGGTTTCAATCATACTTATATCAAGCGATTTGCCAGAGCTTATAAGTTTATCAAATAGAATTTATGTAATTCATGAAGGAAAAATACAAGGAGAACTTTTAAAGAAAGATGCTAGCCAAGAAAAAATAATGACCCTTGCAACAGGAGGAAGGTTATGAGTAATATAAAAAATCGATTTAAAGAAAATCAAAATTTAGGGACAATAGTTGCCTTGCTTATTTTGATATGTTTTGTGAGCGTACTTAATCCAGCATTTTTGCAAGTTAGCAACTTGTTAAATTTGATGCGCCAATTAATCATAAATGGTTTTGTGGCATTAGGAATGACTTTTGTAATTTTAACAGGAGGAATTGATCTTTCAGTTGGTTCAACTCTTGCCTTAAGCTCAGCAATTTTTGCAGGGCTTTTGCAAAATGGAACAAATACAATTCTTGCTATACTTGTAGCTATTTTATTAGCTATTATTTTGGGGCTAATAAATGGTTTGTTGATTACAAAAGGAAAACTTGCACCATTTATAGTAACACTTGCAACTATGACAATATTTAGAGGACTTACTTTAGTTTTTATGGACGGTAGGCCAATAGCAGGACCTAGAGATGACTTTGCTTTCCAATTTTTAGGAAAAGGACAAGTTTTAGGAATTCCTTTCCAAGTTATTTTATTTATAATTGTTTATATAATACTTTGGATGATTTTAAATAAAACTTCTTATGGTAGAAAAACATTTGCCGTTGGAGGAAATGAAAAAGCAAGTTTTATTTCAGGAATTAATATAGCAAAATCAAAAACATTTGTATATGTAATAAGTGCCTTGATGGCAGTTATATCTGGTCTTGTACTTACATCAAGATTAAATTCTGCTCAACCAACAGCAGGTTCAGCCTATGAAATGGATGCTATAGCAGCAGTAGTTTTGGGCGGAACAAGTATGACAGGTGGAAGTGGATCATTAACAGGAACATTAATAGGAATTTTAATTTTAGGAGTCCTTAATAACGGACTAAATTTATTGGGAGTTTCAAGTTTCTATCAACAAATAGTAAAAGGAATTGTAATATTAATAGCAGTTCTAATAGACAGAAAGAGAAATAAATAGGAGAAAAATATGAAAAAATTTAGAAGAATATTGGCAGTTTTGGCTATAGCTATGTTTACATTCACAGCTTGTAGCGTTGAAGGACAAGATAAAAATGATAATGCATCTAGCAATGCAAAAGAAGAAACAAAAGCCAAAGATGGCGAATATAAAATTGGAGTTTCTTTATCAACTTTAAACAATCCATTTTTTGTATCAATAAGAGAAGGCGTTGAAGAGGCAGCAAAAGATGCAAACGCAAAAACAATTATAACAGATGCACAAAATGATTCTTCAACACAAAACAACCAAGTAGAAGATCTTATAACACAAAAAGTTGATTTGATTATAATTAATCCAGTAGATTCAACAGCAATTTCAACATCAGTAAAAAAAGCTAACGAAGCAAATATACCTGTAATATGCGTTGATAGAAATTCTGATGAGGGAGAAATTGTAAGTTTAATTGCAAGTAATAACGTAGAAGGTGGTAAACTTGCAGGCGAATTTATTCTTGAAAAAATTGGAGAAAATGCAGAAGTTATTCAATTAGAAGGAATTCCTGGAGCAAGCTCTACTCGTGAAAGAGGAGAAGGATTTAAAAAAGCTACAGATGGAAAAATAAATCTATTAGCAAGCCAAACTGCAAACTTTGATAGAGCGGAAGGAATGACAGTAATGGAAAATTTACTTCAAGCTCAACCAGATGTAAAAGCAGTATTTTGTCAAAATGATGAAATGGCATTGGGAGCAATAGAAGCAATAAAAGCTAGCGGAAAAGATATTGTTGTAGTTGGATTTGATGGAAATGAAGACGCAATAAATGCTGTAAAAGAAGGCTCAATGTCAGCAACAGTTGCTCAAAAACCAAAGGAAATGGGAAAAATCGCTCTAGAAACAGCAATTAAATATCTAAAAGGTGAAAAAGTAGAAGAAAAAGTAGATTCACCACTAGAATTAATCAAATAAATTAAATTCCCAATAATAAGCCTAAAATTAATTATTAACTATCAGAAAATATTAAATTAAAATACCAAGGTTAAACATATTAGCCTTGGTATTTTTAAATCTAATTTTAAAATAAAAAAAATCGTGCTAGAGATATTTTCTAGCACGATTTGTAAGGGAAAAAAATTTTTATCTAAAAATCATCATCTTCATCTGGGTTTTCTATTTGTATATTTTCATATTTCCATTCTAAGACTTCTTGTTTTGTGATTTCTAGGATATTTTTTACAACTTGGTCTATGTTTTCTTCTAAGACTTGGCCATTTATTGCTTGAATTAGCATTTGGAAATTTAAATTTCCTATTAATGATATTTTTTCATTATTTTCTAATTTTGATATGGCAATTTGGCTTTGGGTGTAAGGGGATGCTGAAATTAAATCTGTAAAGACAATTACTCCATCGCCTTTGTCTAAATTTATTATTTTTTCTTTTATTTTTTCGTTGAAATTATTTATGTCATCTTCTGGATATAAACCTAGATAATCTATGTTTTCTGCTTGCCCAAAAATAATTTCTGCTGAACTTTTAAATCCTTGTGCAAGCTTTCCGTGACTTACAATTAGTATTCCTATCATTTTTTATCCTTTCTTAATTTAAGGGGAGCTTAAATGATTTATAAATCAAAATTTTTCAAAACTTCGTCTAAACTTGATTTTGGTGCTGATGGGGTTGCTTGAAAATAAATATTGTCTATTTTATAATCTTCTCTTAACTCTTTTAATTTTTTGGCATCTTCTTTGTTAAGATAAACTGATTTTGTAACTAACAAATCATTTTCGTCTTTTTTTGCTATTCCTCCAACGTTTAATTCGCAAACTTTAACGCCGTGTTTGATTAATTTATAAAATACATCTATGCTTTTTGCAACTAGGATACAATTATAATCTTTAAATTTGTATTTGTCCCAATAGTAGAAAGCCCTTTGCTCATTTAGAACTATTGTTTTCTTTCCTGTTCTATTTCCAGCACTTTTGTATAAATCTTTCATAAAAGTTTCGTTGTAAACGACATCATCTACTACAAAAATTGAATTTACTCCGTCTTTTTGCGATAGGGTAATCATTACTTGTCCGTGAATTAATCTTTCGTCAACTCTACCTAATACTACTTTTCCCATTTTATAATATTCCTATTCCTGCTAATACTGCTAAAATTATTGTTAAACCTAATAAAGCTTGAGTAACTTTTAAACCTTTTTTCAAATAAAAAACATATACGCCAAGAACTGTTACTAATGGCAAAGCTCCTGGTAATACTTTATCTAAAAGCTCTTGGAAAACAAATTCTTTTCCTGAAATTGTAAATTTTAATGCTGAGCTAACTTTTACATAATTTGCTGCCAAAATTCCCATCATAAAAAGTCCCAAAGCTGATAAAATATTTATTGCGTTTTGAACTCCTGTGCTTTTTAATAAACTTGATGCGTTTTTACCTAAAACAAATCCTTGTTTTGCAAAAAATCTTCCGATAAAAACTTGGTATAAGGAAAATCCTACGAATGGAAACAAAGCTCCCATTGGGGATCCTGCTTGTGCCCAAGAAATTGCTATTGCTATAAATATATATTGGATTGTTCCTGAATCAATTGCATCACCGATTCCTGCAAGAGCTCCCATTAGCCCTGCTTTTGTATTATACATCAAATCATCGGTCATTGTTATTTCTTCGTTGTTATATTCTTGGCGAGCTCTTTCTTGTTCCATTGATGACATAAGCCCTGTGATTATTCCACCGCCCCAAGTAAGTTGTGTGTTGAAGAATAACAATTGTCTTTTGTAAGCTTTTTTCAAATCTTCTTTATTTTTGTATAATTTTTTCAAAACTGGCATCATTGCATATAAGAGGGAAGGTGCCAAATATCTTTCAAAAGTGTGAGGAATTTCGTTTGCGAAATGCCATCTTAAATATGCTTTTCTAACATCTTTTAGCTCTAATTCTTCTGGAGCCATTTCGTCTTTTTTTATATCTTGCATTTTAAAACCTCCTACTAAAAGTCATCTTCTTCTTCAAATGTCAATTCACGTTCGCTTGAAGTTTCTGTTTTTACTACTTTATCTTCTTTGGCTTGATTTTTATTTCCTACTGCCAAAATTGAAATTATTGTTCCTAAAATTGCATAAACTAACATATTTACATTCATATCTTTTAAAATTACGCTTAAAAAATATGCTAATAGGAAAAATAATAAATAATCTTTCCTGCCTATTACATAAATTGTTGTCGCAATACCGATTGCGGCAAGTCCTCCGCCGACTACATCTAGTATGTGTAAAAATACTGTTCCTTCAAGTTTTGCTACAACATCAGCGATTACTGGTGCGCCAAAATATAAAGCTACAAATATTAATGGAACAAATAAAACAAAAGATGCTATAGTTGGATATGTTATTATTGATCTTTTGATTGCTTTTTCATCCATTTTTTCAATTGCGACGTCAGTTTTTTTGCCTATAAAGGTATTTAGGAAAAATCTAAATTGGTAAAGATATGATCCCAAAAATCCAACTGGAACGGCAATGGCAATTGATGCTTCTGGTGTTAAATTTCCTAATAGAGCAACTGGAACTGCTATTGCAGCTGCAACGGCTGGTTCTGATGGCATTGAGCCACCTGGAGAAAACACTCCCATATATATTAATTGCAAACTTGCAGTTACTATCATTGCATCAGCAACTCTTCCCATAACAATTCCTACAATAAGGCCTGTCATTAATGGCGAAAATCTTAATGTTAAGGATGCGCCACCCAATAGCCAACGTGACATAACGCCTGCAACCCACAAAGCTATTAATAAACTTTTTGCCACAGATAAGGTCTCCATTTTTTCCTCCTAAATTTTTTAAAAATTTTTATTCCACAAAGGGACTTTCTTTTTGCACACATCTTTTTGGAAGTTTTTTATTGTGCACATTATAAACATCATTTACACAACTTTCTCCCATTGCATACAAACATTCTTTTGTGTAGGCTGATGTGTGAGGTGTGATTATTACATTATCAAATTGCAAGTAGGGATGATTACTTCTTGCAGGCTCAACTTCCATAACGTCTGTTGCAAGAGCTTTAACTTTTTTATTTTTTAAAGCTTCAATCATATCTTTTTCATCAATTAGAGCGCCTCTTGCGGTATTTGATATATAAACTCCATTTTTCATTTTTGATATTGTATTTTTATTTATCATGTGATAATTTTCTTTGGTTAAATTTGCACACAAGCAAATTACGTCAGATTTTTTTAAAAGTGTTTCAAAATCAACTTTTTCTACGCCGAATTGTTCTAGCTCTAATTTGTCTTTGTAAGGGTCATAGCCTAATACTCTACATTGAAAACCTTCTCTAAGTGTTCTTGCAACTTGGCTTCCAGTATTCCCAACGCCGATTACGCCAACAATTTTGTGGTAGAGAGAATTTCCTACAAAATTTGCTCTCATTTCCCACTTATCATCTCTTACTTTTTTGGAAGAATTTATAGTCATTCTCATCAAAGCCAATAGATTTGTAATATTATTTTCTGCAACTGAATCTCTTTCTACTAAAGAAGGGACAATAGAAACAATTACTCCTTTTTCTTTTGCACAAGTTAAATCTACATTGTTGTAGCCAATTCCATGCCTTGAGATAAGTCTTAAATCATCTACATTTTCAAAAAATTCTTTATCAAAAAATGGTGTAACGCTCGCTATTATATATTGGTAGCCTTTTAGCATTTGACCTAGAGATTTTCCATCTATATTTTGGTCGACTTCAAAGCGATCTACTTGTCCAATTTTTTCTAGTTTTTTTATATGGTCTGGAAAAATTTTTCCAAAACTACTAGAATTTACAATAGCAATTTTCATTTTATTTATCCTTTTTTACAAGATCGTGTCCGCCAAAACCATTTCTTAGTTGAGCTACAACTTTATTAGAAAAATTATCATCTACATCAATTTTACTTGTATTTCTTACAAACAAAGAATTAGAAATAACTGGAACAGGAACGTCAAGTCTTAGTGCTTCTTCAACTGTCCATTTACATTCTCCATTTGCATTTATAACGCCAGAATGAGAATCAAGTTTTGGATCTTTGGCAAATCCTTCTTGGGCAAGTTCAATTAGCCAAGACCTAATTACAGATCCGTGATTCCAAACTTTTGAAACATCTTCGTAATCATAATCAAATTCGCTAGCTTCCAAAACTGCAAAGCCTTCGCCGATAGCTTGCATCATTCCATATTCAATTCCATTGTGAATCATTTTTAAATAATGACCAGAACCAGCACGTCCTGTATATAAAAGTCCATCTTCACAAGAAATTGCTTCAAAAAAATCTTTTACTTGATCGTAATATTTTTTTTCTCCTCCAACCATAAGACAAGCGCCGTTTCTAGCACCACTCATTCCGCCAGAAGTTCCACAATCAAGAAAACCAATATTTTTTTCTTTTAAAATTTCGTAATGCTCTAAAGTTTTTTTGTAATTAGTATTTCCAGTATCAATTACAATGTCGTCTTTATTAAGTTTTTCTTTTAAAAGAAAAATCATGTCATCAGTGATTTTTCCTGCAGGCAAACTCAATAAAATAAATTTTACATCATCTAATTTTTCTATAAGCTCATCAATAGAATTTGCGATTTTAAAATCTTTGCTTGCTTTTTTTCTTACATTTTCATCAACATCATAGCCAATTACTTCAAAATCATTGTCGATGGCATTTAAGGCTATATTGTAACCCATTTTTCCAAGTCCCAAAAAACCTATTTTCATATAAACTCCTTTCTTTTTTTGATAACCTTTTCAAATAATTTAAAAAAATATTTTTCAAAAAAATTGTAAGGCTATCTGCACTTCATTATTTAAATAAATTATACGAAAAAAATTTTTACTTGTCAAACGGTAAAAAAACAAAAAAATTTTGCAAATAAAAATTTCTATTCAATTTTACAAATTTATGTATAATATTAGTAAGAATAGATTGGAGGATGTTTTGAACCGATATTTAGAAAGAATTATTTTGTCTAAAAAAAGTACCTTTACAAAAACGGAAAATTTTTATGCAGAATATTTTTTAAAATTAGATGATGAAATATTAAATAAAACTATATCAAATGTTGCTGAAGAAACAGAAAGCTCCACAGCGTCAATTTTTAAATTTATAAAAAAACTTGGCTTTAAAGGCTACAAAGATTTTCAATTAAACTTAGCTACAAATATAAATAAAAATTCTGACGATTCGCTACTTACAGCTATAACGAGTGTAAATGAAAATGACAGCCCTGATGAAATAGCCAACAAAATTATGGCGTTTAATATCCAATCAATGTATACGCTAAAAGAAGATATTAAAAATATTCCTTTTGAATCTTGTTTGAATTTGATAAAAAAATCCAAAAAAATTCACTTTTTTGGCATGGGAGGCTCAGCAACCATAGCTTACGATTCATATCATAAATTTTTGAGAACAAAATATATGGTAAATTATATTTCGGATTCTCACATGCAATTAAGTGCTTGTACAAAAATGGACCAAAACGACTGTATCTTTGTATTTTCACATTCAGGAAGAACGCTTGAAGCGATAGAAGTTTCAAAAGTTGCAAAAAAAAATAAGGCAAAAATTATTGCCCTTACAGGAAATCCAAAATCTGAAATGGTAAAAATCTCAGATGAGGCTATGATTTTACCATCAATAGAATCCGAACACGGAACAGAATCCTTAAACGCAAGAATTCTTTACCTAACAGTTATGGATATACTTTTAATATCTTTGATGTATGATAACGTCGAAGAAAATAAAAAATACATGAAAAAAAGATTAGATGCACTAAAAGTTACAAAAAAATAGAAGGCGCACTTGCCTTCTTTTTAATTTGAAATAAAAAATTAATACATAGAAAGTTTTTTCTCAATCCACATTATAAAAGAATGAGGGAAAAATTTTGAAATTATTAATAAAATTTTTGCACTTGGGTGGGTAGTTATTAGGTCTTTTTTGCCCATTTTTTTAATTGCTTTTGCCACCATTTTTTCTAGATTTTCATTTCCTAAATTTTTTATTCCACCCGAATTATTGTTTGATTTTTTTAAAAATTCTGTTTCAACTCTGTTTGGGCATAAAACTGAAATTTTTATATCCTTAAACTCTCTCCTTACAGCTCTTGAAAATGACAGAACATAAGACTTACTTGCAGCATAAAGGGCAAATTTTGCCTGTGGAATAAATGCTGCTGATGAGGCTATGTTTAAAATTATTCCATCTTTTTGGAAAAAATCCAAGGAAATTTTTGTCATTGCTGTGAGAGCTTTTATATTTAAGTCCAAAGTTTTCATATCATTATCAAAACTTGTGTTTTTAAAATAATCATTTTCTCCCATGCCTGCAGAATTTATCAAAAGTCCTATTTTTTTGTTTGAAATTTCTAATTCTTTTTTTAAAGCTTCAAAAGATTTTTTCTCACACAAATCAAGGGCAAAAATCCTTGCCCTTGTTTGTAGTTTTTCTGATAAATCATGAAGTCTTTCAGTTCTTCTTGCGATTAGCCAAATTTCTTCATAATTTTTTTTGTCAATTTGCCTTGCAAATTCATAGCCTATGCCTGAACTTGCTCCAGTAATTATGGCTATCATTATTTGCTCATAGCCTTCATTATTAGGTTTTGTTTTAAATTCCACAAATCGTGAGAAAGGTCGACGTAATAATTGTGAGGTTGGTCAAATCTTTTTACCTCATCCCACAAGGATTTCACTTCTGACTTGCAATATTCGTTTATTTCTTCAATTTTTGGAGATTCATAAACTTTTTTGCCGTTTTTAAAAATTGGAATTTGCATTTTTCGAATTTCATAATTTTCCATTCTTTTCATCTTCCATGTAAAGTGTGGATCAAAAATTACAAGTGGTTTAGTTTCATCAACAACTTCTTCTTTTAAAGTTATATAATCAGCTTCTGCCTTGCCAGTTTTTTTGTCGTATAATCTGTAAACTTCTTTTAGACCTGGTGTTGTAATTTTTTCTACATTTTCTGAAACTTTTATTTTTGCAGTTTTGCCTTTTTTGTCTTCAACTTGAACAAGTTTATAAACTCCACCAAAAACCGGATCAGATTTTGCAGTAATTAATCTTTCTCCGATTCCAAATGAATCAATTTCTGCGCCTTGTTGGAGTAGAGATTCTATTTTGTATTCGTCAAGAGAATTGCTTGCGACAATTTTTGCATCCTTGTAGCCATTTTCGTCCAAAATTTTTCTACATTCTTTTGATAGGTAGGCAATATCTCCTGAATCTATCCTTACTCCTCCAGAAATTCCCAAAGGCTCTAAAACTTCTTTGAAAACTTTCATAGCATTTGGCAAACCTTGTTTTAAAACATCGTAGGTATCAATTAATAAAATACAGTTATCTGGGTATAATTTTGCATAAGCCAAAAATGACTCATATTCGCTATCAAATGATTGAACCCAAGAGTGGGCCATAGTTCCTCCAGCAGGATAAGCATACATTTGACTTGAAAGAGTGTTTGATGTGATTGGAGCTCCAGCTATAAAGGCAGACCTTGCTCCTTTTACAGAAGCATCAGGACCTTGAGCACGTCTTGCCCCAAATTCCATAACAGTTCTTCCCTTTGCAGCTCTTACAATTCTATTTGTCTTTGTAGCAACAAGGGAGCCGTAATTTAAAGATAAAAGCAAATAAGTTTCTAAAATTTGTGCTTCAATTATTGGAGCTCTTACAGTTACAATTGGTTCAGATGGAAACATTGCTGATCCTTCTGGAAATGCCCAAATATCTCCTGTGAATTTAAAATTTTTCAAATAAGTTAAAAATTCTTCCGAAAATTTTGTATTTTTTCTAAAATATTCAATGTCTTCTTCATCAAAATGAATATTTTCTACGTAATCAATAATATCATCTAAGCCAGAAAAAATTGAAAATCCTCCGCCGTCAGGATTTTTTCTGTAAAATGCATCAAAAACTGCAATCGTATCTTTCATTCCACTTTCAAAATATCCATAAGCCATAGTAAATTCATAAAAATCACTGAGCATAGATAAATTTCTTCTTGTTTGCATATTTTCCTTCCTTATTATTTTTTCGTTTCACATATTGTTTTTATTATACCACTAATGAGTGGTATAGTAATAATAGTTTGGCACAAATTGGCAAACAAAAGGAGATACATAAATGTATATTTTTGATATAGATGGAACACTTTTAAATACGATTGATTCTATTTCATATAATATAAACCAAACTTTAAAAAAATTTTCTTTAAGTCAAGTACCAAAAGAAAAAATTGAGGAGTTTGTAGGAAATGGCCCGAGGGTTTTGATTGAAAAAACTCTTGATTATATTGGCTTTGAAAAATCTGAAAAAAGAGAAAAAATTTTAAATGCTTATAACAAAAGATATGATGATAATCCAACCTATCTTACAAAGCCTTATGATGGAATCGTAGAAGAGCTTGAAAAAATAAAAAAAATGGGCGAAATTTTGGTTGCTTTTTCTAACAAGCCAGATTCCACTTGCAAAAAAGTTATAGGGGAAATTTTTGGAGAAGGCTATTTTGATTTTATTTTAGGATATAGAGAAGATATAAAAAGAAAACCGTCGCCTGAGGGTATGTATATAATAAAAGAAAGATTTGGTGTCGACTATTCGGATATTTTTTATTTTGGAGATAGCGAAGTCGACATGAAATGTGGAAAAAATGCTGGAGTATTTACTGTAGGATGTGCTTGGGGCTTTAGAGAAAGAAAAATTCTTGAAAATGCAAAACCAAATCTTATAATAGATAATCCAAAAGAAATTTCAAAAATAAGGAGAGTATAATGGCAAATTTATCAGTATTTGATATTATTGGGCCTGTAATGATTGGGCCATCATCATCTCATACTGCGGGAGCAAACAGAATTGCAAAAATCGCAAGAGATTTGGGCGGAGAAGGATTTACAAAAGTTGATTTTTATTTACACGGATCATTTGAAAAAACTTACCAAGGTCACGGAACAGATAGGGCTTTGGTTGGAGGAGTTTTGGGCTTTGGACCAGAAGATGAAAGATTAAGAGATTCATTTAAAATAGCAGATGACGCAGGAATTACTTATAATTTTATTCCTCAAGATATGGGAGAAGTTCATCCAAACACAGTAAAAATTGTTCTTTACTACCCAGACGGCCATGAATTTAAATTGAGAGGCTCATCAATTGGTGGTGGCAATATAATGGTAAATCAAATAATGGATAATGAAGTAGAATATAATGGAAAAAATCCTACAATTATTTGTACTTATCCTGAACAAAAAGGAATGATAGCTTTCATTTCAAATGTTTTGTTTGACCACAATTATAATATTAAAAATATGAAAACTATAAACAAGGGCAACACAATTATGCTAATTGTAGAATTAGACCAAGATTTGGAAGAAGAAGTTTACAAAGAAATTGAAGCCGGCAAGAATTTTGAATTTATAAAATATTTGGGGTAAGTTATGAAAACAACAATGGAATATATTAAAAATAGATTAAAAGAAGAAAATAAGGAAGTTTGGGAGCTTGCTCTTGAAGATGAAATGGAGCTAACAGGAAAATCAAGAGAAGAAGTTTTTGAATTATTACAAAAATCTCTTGATGTTATGAAAGAATCTTCACAAAAAGCTCTCGATAAAAAATTAATGTCAATGACAAAAATGACTGGTGGAAATGCAAAATCAATGAACAATTATTTTCTATCAGAAGATACAATAATGGGAGATTTGCCTACAAAAGCAATGGCTATGGCTTTTTCTACATCAGAAGTTAATGCATCAATGGGAAAAATCGTAGCAAGCCCAACAGCAGGATCTGCAGGAATTGTTCCAGCAAGTTTAATGGCAATGCGTGAAAAATATGGATATTCTGACGAAGAATTAATAAAAGCAATTCTCGTTGCAACAGAATTCGGACAAATTATTGCTGACAATGCAACTTTTGCGGGAGCTGAGGGCGGATGCCAAGCTGAGTGTGGTTCTGCAGCAGCCATGTGTGCAGCTGCAATTTGTTATTTGAGAGGATGTGACATTGATGTGATGGAAGATGCAGCATCAATTGCACTTTTATCAATAATGGGACTTGTGTGCGATCCGATAGGAGGAATGGTAGAATTTCCTTGCAATATTAGAAACGCATCAGGAGTTATAAATGCACTTTCTGCAGCTGATATGGCAATTGCTGGAGTAAAAGTTTTGGTAACATTTGATGAAACAGTAGACGCCTTAAAAGAAGTTGGAGATGCCCTTCCAGCAAGTCTAAGAGAAACAGGCGAAGGCGGAGTTGCAGCTTGCCCATCAGCTATAAGACTAAAAAGAAAATATATAGACAAAGAAGAAGACTAAAATTTTTAAATAAAAATCTCAAAGAAAAAAATAAAGCTATTTTACAAAAAGAAAAATGGCTCAGAGCGTAGACAAACCCTCAAGCACGAATATCGGACTTCAAAAATTGTTGATTTCTAAATTCCAAAATTCTAAAAACGCAAACTCGCTAACGCTCTTTTTTTCTCATGTGGTGTCTTAAAATTAAAAGTAAAAGGATAAAATATAGGATTGTAAAAACAATTAGAAGGATTACGCATATATTTCTTTTTATTTTGAAATACAAAATTATTGGATAAATTATGCCAAATAAAATTATGCCGATTATTATAGAAAGATTTCCTGCAAAATTATTTCCGTATTCCCAACATTCTTTATTGTAACAAACTTCCCAAATATGAAATCCAACTCTCATTTTTGGATAGTCTGTGTGAAATTTTTTGAAAAATATTCCTACATAAATTGAAAAGAATAATAAAAGCACATCGCCAACTATTAAATTTCCCAAATTATCACCCTTTCTTTGAATTAATACTAGATAAAATATACCCCAATTGATATAAATTGAAAAATATTTACTTTTTGCATACAATATTAATAGACTTTATAAGTTTATAATGAAGAAATGTTAAGTTAGTTAAAGAGGTGATTCAATGAAAATTTTAATTACATCTGATTGGTACGATCCTGTCGTCAATGGTGTAGTAAGGTCAATTTTAAATTTAAAATCCTATCTAGAAGATAGGGGATTTGATGTAAAAGTTTTAACCCTCTCAAATTCAACTGAAAGTTATAAAAAAGGAAATGTTTATTATATAGGAAGTCTTGGTGCGGGGAAAATTTATCCAGAGGCAAGGATTTCTGCAACTTTAAGAAATAAATTCATTAAGGAAATAAAAGATTGGAAACCAGATATTGTCCATTCACAATGCGAATTTTCTACTTTTATGATGGCGACAAAAATTGCCAAAAAAACATCTTGTCCCTTAGTTCACACCTATCATACAATTTATGAAGACTATACTCACTATTTTTCTCCATCAAAAAAGGTGGGCAAAAAAATGATTTCGGTTTTTTCAAAAGCAATTGCCGATAGGGTTGAAATGATTATTGTTCCAAGCGAAAAAACTAGAGAAATTTTAAAATCTTATGATATTGAGGATGAGAAAATAAAAATAATTCCTACTGGCATAGAAATGCCAGAAAAATTGGAAGATAAAAATAAAATTAGAGATTATTACGGATTTGATGCAAGCGATAAAATAATTCTTTATTTGGGTAGGCTTGCCGAAGAAAAAAATATTGAGGAATTAATTGATTATTACGAAAGACTTGATATAGAAAAATTAAAATTTATTCTTGTTGGGGGCGGACCTTATTTAAAAGATTTGAAATCTTATGCAAAAAATATTGATAAAAAAATTTATTTTGCTGGCATGGTTAAGCCTTTTGAAGTAAATAATTATTATAGAATGGCAGATGCTTTTGTTTCTGCAAGCAAGTCCGAAACTCAAGGACTTACTTATTATGAGGCGATGAGCAATGGCACTCCTGCGATTTGTAGAAAAGATTACTGCCTTGATAAGGTAATAATTGATGATTTTAATGGCTACCAATATGAAAATTTTTCTGATTTTAAAAAATATTTGGAAATGATTTTTATTGATAAAGAGAAAAAGGATAAGCTTTCAAAAAACGCAAGAAAATATGCTTTGGAAAATTTTTCTATAGATTCTTTTGGCGAAAATTGCGAAAAATTATATAAAGAAGCAATCAAAAAAGGTAGGACACATGAAAATTCTTATTTATAATGAAGATTATCAAACTGTAAAAGAATCTGGCGTTGGAAAAGCAATAGACCATCAAAAAAAGGCTTTGGATTTGGTTGGAGTTTCATATACCTTAAATCCAGATGACGATTATGATATTTGCCACATAAATACAGTTTTTCCAAAGTCTGCTTTTTTTGCAAATAAGGCGAGAAAATCTGGCGAAAAAGTTGTCTATCATGGGCATTCCACCAAAGAAGATTTTAAAAATTCTTTTATCCTATCAAATGAACTTGCACCATTTTTCAAAAAATGGCTTATACATTGTTATAAAAAAGGAGATTTGATTTTGACTCCAACACAATATTCCAAAAATATTTTGGATTCATATAAGATTGGAAAAGAAATTAAAGTAGTATCAAACGGAGTCGACCTAGATTTTTGGAAGAAAAAAGAAAATGACAGGGAAAATTTTTATAAAAGATATAAGCTTGATAAAAATAAAAAATCAATCATTTCAGTAGGCCTATTTATAGAAAGGAAAGGAATTTTAGATTTCGTAGAGCTTGCAAAAAAACTTCCCCAATACGAATTTGTGTGGTTTGGAGAATTGAAATTGAGCTTAGTGCCAGAAAAAATCAAAAAAGCTGTCAAAACAGATTTAAAAAATTTACATTTTCCAGGATATGTTAGCCAAGAATTATTGAGAGAAGCCTACTCAGGCTCAGACCTTTATATATTTCCAACATTTGAAGAAACCGAAGGAATAGTTTTACTAGAGGCCCTTGCAACAAAAGCTGACACAATAATTAGAGATATAGAAATTTATAAAAATCTCAAAGACGGAAAAGAAATTTATAAGGCAAAAGACAGGGAAGAATTTTACAAAAAAATAAAATTGATTTTGGAAGGAAAATATCCTTCACTAAAAGAAGAAGGCTACAAGCTCGCCCAAGAAAAATCCATAGAAAATATAGGCTTGAAACTAAAAAAATATTACCAAGACCTATTAGAAAGAGAAGAAAAATGAGAAGTGTAATAAAATTTATAAGCTATGCCATTTTGATTATTTTACTACCAAGTTTTGTCATGCTATTTGTGACAAGCCTTGATACAAGTAATTTTATGTTAATTTTTTTAGGACAAATTTTAGTTTTTCTAATATTATTAAGTTTTTATTTTCTAATTAGAAAAAATACAAAAAAATACGAAGACAAAACAAAAAAAGAAATTGAAAACGAAAAAAATATAGAAAAATTAAAAAAATTAAGAAATGAAAAAATTTCATACAAATCAAAAGCAAATATAACAAAACAAATAATAGAGATCTCCTATTCAAAAGAAGAATGCGAAAACCTTAAAAAATTCACATCAACCTACGACGATATGATTTTTTATTATTCAGCCCTTATAAAAAATGAGAGAGATGATAGAAAAAATTACAAGCAAAAAAGAGATAATTTTATAAAAAGATACAAAAATAGACATTTTATTTTCCCAGATTACAAAGAAAATTTAAAAACTTCAATAAAATGGATAGGAATATTTTTAATTTTTTCCCTAATTTCATATTTAAATCCATTCAAATTCATAAAAAATCAAGAAATTTATGGGATAGTAGTATTATTAAATTTCACTTTCAATCTAGCACTTGTAGTAAATACAATTATTTGGATACTAAGAAGCTTGAAAAGTTACTGGGCAAAAAATTTACTTTAAAGCACTATAAATTATAAATAAGAGAAATGGTAACTTGTTTATCAGTTATAGTTTTATATTTTTTTAATAGTTTAAGACAAAAGTTTCATCTTTTGTCTTTTTTTTTTTTTTTTGAAAATTTTGAAAATTAATTTTTGAAACGATTTAATTAAAACAAAATATTAAATTAATTAAGATATACTATTAAAATATTAAAAAAATTAAAAACAAACTTTACAAAAATTAAAACGGTGGTATACTTATTTTATAAAGGAGGCGGGTTTTGATTAATAAATGTCCTAATTGTGGTGGTGACTTGGTTATCACTTCTTATAAATGTAATTCATGTTTTACTGAAGTTAGTGGAGAATTTGAAATGGGTAAGTTTCAAAGACTTGATATTGAGGATTTGGAATTTATTGAGCTTTTTTTGCAAAAGCGTGGCAGTATAAAAGATGTTGGAGAGAGTTTGGGAATTTCTTACCCGACTGTTAGAAATAGAATTGACAAGATTGTAAAAAAACTTGGTGGAAAAATAAATAAACAAGAATCTAGAATAGATATTTTGAATATGGTCAACAGCGGAGAGATTACTCCTGACCAAGCAAGTGAACTTTTAAAGGAGCTTAAAGATGAATGAAGAAAAGAAAATGATTTTAGATATGTTAAAAGAAGGAAAAATTACAGTTGAACAAGCTAGCGATCTTTTGGAGGCAGTTGGCAAAGACAAGTCTAAAAATAATGAGGAAAGTTTTGTTGATAAATTATCAACTTCTTTTGAAAAAATTATGAAAAAGACAAGTGAAACTATTTCAAATTTTGATTTTGATATTGATCTTGATAGTGTAAATATTCCTAATATTTACCACATAAATTCTCAAAAAACTGAAAATCAAACAAAAATTGATGATGAAGTTAATGCTATAGAAATTGATCTTATAAATGGTTCTTTGGATATTGAAAGAGCTCAAGAAAATCATATTATGGTTGATGAGAAAGTTTATTTCAAAAACAAAGAAGACCAAGTAAATGATTATTTAAATATTGAAGTTGTTGAGGACAAATTAATTGTAAGTGTAAATGAAAATTATAAGTCTTTGGATGCAAGTGCTAATGTAAAATTATATTTGGGCAAAAATATTTATGATAGTCTTGATATAAATATTGTAAATGGTCAAGTTGAACTTTGTGATGTTGATTTTAAGGAAAATAATATTGAATCAACTAATGTAAGATTTACTATTATAAATTCTGCTGGTAATATTGATTTAAAAAATACTAATGGAAAAATTGAAATTAGAAATACAAATGGAAATCTTGAAGTTTCTAATGTAAATGGATCAGTTTATCTTTCAAATATTTCTGGAGAAAACGCAAATGTAGATATTGTAAATGGATCTATAAGAATTGATGGCTTAAATATGGAAAATGTAGATCTTTCATCAAAAGCTGGTTCAATTAAAATTTTTAAAATCGTTGATGCAAAAGAAGTTAATATAGGAACACAATTTGGATCAGTTGTAATTGATACAAATGAATTTAATAAAAATATAAAAGCTTTGATTAAATCATCATCTTATTCAATTGCGGATAAATTTAAAAATAAATTGCAAACAAAAGATGGCTACCAAGTTTCAACTAATCCAGAGGAATCAGATTTAGATTTGGATATAAAATCAGCTTTTGGTAGAGTAAGCATTAGATAAAATTGAAAACAAAACAAAAAGGTCTTAGGAGAAATCCTAGGGCCTTTTTGTTTGGAGATTTTGAAAAATAGGTTTTAAAATCACTTATTTAGTTTAGTATATTTGTTTAAAAATTTAGCCTTGTTAGGCTAAAAATTTTTGAGGCAATTACCAACAAATATTTGCAAAAGAAAAAATGAAATTATTGGAAAAGAGGGTAAATTTTGAGGGATTATTTTCAAATTTTCTTTCAATTTAGATATTAAATTATATTTATTAGGAAATGTAAAAATTTTTGTAAAATTTGAGTAAATATTTTGAAAATTTTTAAAAAACAAAATCAAATTTAAAAAAATAATTAGCAAAAGCTTTTAAATTAGTCGTTTGGTGTATTTTATTTTTTAATTTTAAAAATTAAAAAAAAGACTTTACAAAAATAAAAATCGGGGATATAATATTATTGTATTAAGAGAGCGATACAATAATACAAAAATACAAAAAGGAAAGTGAATGAATATTTTAAAAATAATTTTGCCTATGGGGCTTTTGGGGTTTTTATTTGTATTTATTGTAAAAAAACTCGAAAAAAGCGAAAAAATTAAAGGCAAAAATCAAAATTACAAAAATAAGCAAAATTATTTGGCAGAAGGTATGACTATCGGAATGAGTTTTGGTATAATTTTTGGTTCTTTGTACGAAAATATTGGAACTTTTCTTCCGATTGGAATGTTGATTGGTTTGGTTGTTGGGCAAGCGATAGAAAAAAAGGAGGAATAAATGGAATTTGATAATGATAGACCCATTTATCTTCAAATTTTAGAAGATTTTAAGTCGAAAATTTCAAGTGGTGAGTGGAAAGCTGGCGATAAAATTGATTCTGTTAGAAATCTTGCCAAGGATTATGAAGTAAATCCAAATACTGTCCAAAGAGCTTTGGCTGAGCTTGAACGCGATGGGCTTTGCAAAAGCCAAAGGACAAGTGGAAGATTTGTAACGGATGATGGGGATTTGATAAAATCTTTATCAAAAAATGCTTTTGAAATAATTTGTGAAGATTTTATTAACAATGCAAAAAATTTAAAAATTTCAAAAGAAGATGCTCTTGATGGTCTTGATAAATTTTGGGAGGTGGACTAATGTTAGAGATTAAAAATTTATCTATTGCATACAAAAATAAACTTGTTTTAGATAAGCTAAATTTATATTTTAAAAAAGGAGAAATTGTTGGGCTTTTGGGACCTAATGGATCGGGAAAAACAACTTTGCTTAGAATTCTTGCAGGTCTTGAAAAAAATTATAAGGGAGAGGTAGAAATTGGAGGAGAAGATCCAAGTCATCTTACAAAATCTTTTGTTTCCTACCAACCAGATCATCTTCCTTTGGACAAATCATATAATTTGATTCAAATTTCAAATTTATATGACGAATTTTTTGAAGATTTTTCAAAAGAAAAATTTGAAAAAATTATTAAAGATTTTAAACTTGACATGAAAATGAAAATAAAAAATATGTCAAAGGGAATGAAAGACAAGGTGCAAATTGCTCTTTCTCTTTCAAGAAAATCCGATTTGTATCTTTTGGATGAGCCAATGAGTGGGATTGACCCTGCAAGTAGGAAAAAAATCATGGATGTTATAATTGATAATTTCGATTCGGATGGTCTTATGATAATTTCAACTCATTTGATTAGTCAAATCGAAAGACTTTTGGATAAGGTTGTATTTATTTCTGATGGAAAAATTATTTTGGAAGAAAATATTGATGATTTGAGAGAAAAACACAAGATGGGAGTTGAAGAATATTTCGAGGAGGTTTTCAATGGCTAAATTATTAAAACACCAATTAAAAGAAAATATTAGGGATATCTTTCCTTGGATAGTTATTCCTATTATATTGGCAATAGTATTAAATTATATAAATTCATATTTTGACTCATCATTTTTGGATTTTATCACAGTTATTTCAATGCTAGTTATGTATTCATCCTTTGCAATTTCAATGATAATTGTAATTTTAAATGATTACAAAAAATTTTATGGAGAAGAGGCAGCCTTTTATGATGTCCTCCCAGTAAAATCAAAAGATATAACTACATCAAGAGTTTTAAATATTATGATTATTGCCATAATTGCAGGTCTAGTATTTTTGATAGAATTTTTTGGATTTTTAGTTATTTCTACAGGACCAGATGGACTTGGAGTAAAAGAATTGTTTGAAGGATTAAAAAGATTTTTTGACCAATTTCCATCAAAAACATTAATAATAGGAACAATAACATTAATAGTTTCTTTGCTTGCAACACTTACAAGAATTTTAGCATCAATTAGCATTGGCTCAAGCAAAATTTTCAAAGATATGGGAAAATTTGGTCCGGTTTTGGTCTTTATTATAATAACAATAATAGTTTCAATTTTTGGACTTACATTTGGATTTAAATTTTTTGAAACATTTGAAGTAAGAGTATCAGAAAGTTCAACACAAACACAAAGTGGATTTTATTTAAGCGATATAAAAACTGTAGAAGAATTTACAAGAATGTTGGGAATTGGTGCTATACTTGACCTAGTAGCATCATCAATACAAATTTATCTCACAAATTTCTTCCACAAAAATAAATTAACAGTAGCATAAAGAAAGGCTCAAGGATTAACCTTGGGCTTTATTTTTTTCTTAGTATAATAAAAAGGAGGTGACTTATGGAAAAAATATTATTTTTAGAAGGAAAATTTGTAGAAAAAATTTGGGGAGGAGAAAGACTTAAAAAAGAATTTCCCTACCAATTTGAATCAGAAAATATAGGAGAATATTGGGCGATTTCTGCTATGAAAGAATTTCCATCAAAAATTTTAAAGGGAAAATATAGGGGAGAAAATTTAGATTTTTTATACCAAAATCACAAAGACCTTTTTGGAAATGAAAAAAAAGAAAATTTTCCTCTTTTGATAAAATTAATAGATGCGAATGATGACTTATCCATCCAAGTCCATCCAGACGATGAAATGGCAAAAAATGAAAATTCCTACGGCAAAAGTGAGTGTTGGTATATTTTAAATGAAAATCCAGCGAAAATAGTCTATGGCTTAAAAACAAAAAACAAAAAAGAAGCCATTGACCTAATAGACAAAGAAAAATGGGAAGATTTATTAAAAGAAGAATATTCAAAAAAAGGAGATTTTTTTAAAGTCCCAGCTGGCATGGTTCACGCCATAAAAAAAGATTCCTTGATTTTGGAAATCCAACAAGCATCAGATATAACCTACAGACTTTACGATTACGATAGAGTTGATAAAAATGGAAACAAAAGAGCTTTGCACCTAGAAAAATCAAAAAAAGCCTTAAAGTGCCTAGATACGGAAAAAATCCACGAAAATTTAGAAAAAAATATAGAAATTTTGTATGATAATGAGTATTTTACAGTAAAAAAAATAAATGTAGAAAAAGAAATATCGTTTGAAAGAAAAGATCCCTATATTTTAGAAAGCGTAATAAAGGGGCGTGGGGAAATTATAATAGATGATGAAACATATCCAATAAAAAAAGGAGATTTTTTTATAATAACAAATTATGCCAAATCCTATTCTTTTAAGGGAAATCTAGAAATCGTAGAATCATCTTCAAAATAAAAGACCATCGGAAGATGGTCTTTTTGAATTATTATTTTTAATTTTGTTTATCTAGAAATTTTTTTACCCTATCAAAAATAAGCAAAAATACAATTATTAAAATAAAAGCATCAGCTGCTAAGAAAGAATAATTATATGCAAAAGCATAGAGGGTAAAGTTGTTAAAGCCAGCTGCTTTTGCTGTTGCCATGTCGTTAAAGAATATAAAAGCACTAATCACATTAAAAGCTCCACTTACTAAATATGAAATTATTATTGATGGAATGTATGAATATTTGCTTTTATTTTTGCTAAATGATAAACCTGCAAGGGCAATTGCTGAAAATGATAGAATATAATCAAGAATTGCTTGGGCTGGATGAATTACATATCCTCCAAAAACCATATTCAACAATCCCAAAACTGCTGCAGCCAAAAGTCCTTTTTTAGCTCCCCATCTTATTGCAAAAATTATAATTGGAAGTCTTGATGCAAGAGTTACTGAACCTCCTAAAGGCATTTTAAACAAAACTATAAAAGAAAGTACAAAAGAAAGGGCGATTGACACTCCTCCTTCGACTATAAATCTTGTATTATTTTTCTCCATATTTTACTCCTTTTTTTCTGTTATATTTTATATAATAACAATTTTAAGTATATCATGTTAGTTGATAAATTGGAATTAAAATTAGCTAATACTTTAAAACTTAACAAATGTAAGTAAAATATAAATATATTATTTACAAATTTGAGGGATAAAATGAAAAAATTATTATATATATATAATCCGATGAGCGGGCAAAGAACTATAGGAAATTATTTAAGCTCAATTGTTGAATATTTTAGTAAAAATTCTTATTTTCCGACGGTTTATGCAACGCAAAGAGCGGATGATGCGAGAGAAAAAGTAAAAGAATTTGCCAAAGAATATGATGAGATTTTGGTAAGCGGTGGCGATGGAACCTTGGATGAAGTTGTTTCTGGTGTTTTAAAAGCTGATGCAAATTCTATAATCGGATACATTCCAACAGGTTCAACAAATGATTTCTCAAGGTCATTAAAAATTCCTTCTGACATAAAAAAATCTAGCAAATATGCTATAAAAGGCGAAATTATGGATGTGGATGTAGGGCAATTTAATTCTAAATTTTTTACCTACGTTGCAGCCTTTGGTTCAATTGCCCAAGTTTCTTACGAAACTGACCAATCAATGAAAAATATTTTTGGAAGATTTGCCTATATTTTGGAGGGAGTAAAAACTGTTTCAAATTTAAAATCTTATAAGGCAAAAATAAAAATTGATGAAGAAATTTTTGAAGGAGAATTTATTCATTTTATGGCAACAAATTCTGTTTCGGTTGGAGGCTTTAATAATTTTTACAATAAAAATATTGGTCTTGATGATGGAATTTTTGAAGCTGTTTTAATTAAAAAACCAAAGGGATTAATAGAACTAAATCAAATTATTGATGGGCTTAGGAGCAAAAAAGAAAATGATAATGTGATTTTTAGGTCTGGTTCTGTTTTTAAAGTTGAAAGCGAAGAAAAAATTGATTGGACTTTAGACGGCGATTTTGGAGGCTCTTATAAAAAAAGTGAAGTCAAAGTTTTAAACAGAGCTGTAAAAATGAGAACGGGCTTTTCAAAAGATAGCAAGGAGTTGATTTCGAATAGAAAAAAAGTATTGACAAAAGAATATAGTGGTAGTATACTGTAAAATTATTTGATTTTACTATTTTGGCAAAAAAGGTTATAATAAAAGAGAGAACCTAGGAGGTCAAAATGTTTAAAATCGGTGATAAAATAGTTTATCCTATGCACGGAGCTGGGATAATTGATTCTGTAGAAACCAAAGAGTTTTTAGGCGAGGAAAAAGAATATTTTATACTCAAAATGCCTATAGGTAACATGGATATATCAATTCCAAAAGCAAATATCAACAAAATGAATATTAGGGATGTTATATCCAAAAAAGAAGGAGAAGAAATACTTGCAATTCTTGAACAAGATCCTAAAGATTTAAATTCTAATTGGAATCTAAGATATAGAGAAAATCAAGAAATTTTAAAAACTGGAGATATTTTCAAAATTGCAAATATGGTAAGAGACCTTGTTGCCTTAGACGATGATAAGGGACTTTCAACAACGGAAAAAAAGCTTTTAAATAGGGCAAGAAGAATTATGGCTAGCGAATTAGTCATGTCAGGCTCTCTCGAAAGAGATGAGGCAGAAAAAATGATTGATGAATCAATCGGATTATAAAAAATTAGGAGAGAAGATAATGTTAAATAGAATATTTCGAATTATGTTTTCTGTAATTGGAGCTATTCTAGGCATATCTGTATTAAAATTGGTACTATCTGTTGTGGATTTTACAATAGGTAGTTCTGTTTTTTTCATTGCAGTAAATGTTTTAGTGGCTTTATTATTTGCAGGCATATTTTATTTTCTATCAGGTTTTATTTACAAAATGATGGAAGATGTATTTATGAAGTTAGAAAAATACTTAGAAGATTTACCGCCACTTAGTGTGGCAGTTGGAATAAGCGGAGTAATTGTAGGTTTAATTTTAGCCTTTCTTGCAACCAAACCATTAAGCTCTTTGTCGTTACCAGTAGTTGGTAATTCAATTTTTGTGCTATTATCTATTATTATTTATTTGGGCTTTGGACTTTTGGGTTGGAGAATTGCATCAAAATATCCAGACAAATACCCTCAAACATTCCAAAAAGTAAAAAATGTAAAAATATCAAATAGAAGAGAAAATAAAAAAGAAATTTCAAAGGATACATCCTTAAAATTAATTGATACATCAGTTTTAATTGATGGAAGAATTTTGGATATTATAAAAATTAATTTCATTGAAGGAAAACTAATAATTCCAGAATTTGTCCTAGAAGAACTTCAACACATAGCCGATAGTCCCGACGATTTAAAAAGAGAAAGAGGCAGACGTGGGCTTGACGTTGTAAAAGAAATCAAAAAAAATAAGGATATAAATCTTGAAATAAGTTCAAAAGATTATCCAGAAATAAAAGAAGTAGACTCAAAGCTTTTGAAATTTGCCCAAGATACAGGAGCAAAAATTTTTACAAATGACTACAATTTAAATAAGGTTGCAGATGTGCAAGGAATTACAGTTTTAAATATAAATGATTTGGCAAATGCAATGAAAACCAAGGTTTTGCCTGGAGAGATAATGGAAATTGAAGTTATCAAAGAAGGAAAATCTAGAAACCAAGGAGTAGGTTATCTTGAAGATGGAACAATGGTTGTAGTTGAAGATGGAAAAGATTTAATTGGAAAGAAAATAAATACAACAGTAACCAGTGTTTTACAAACATCGGCTGGAAAAATGATATTTGTAAGAGCAAAGGAATAATATGATAAACGGCAAAAAAATTTCAGCGGTAATTACAGCTGCAGGAAATGGACTTAGGATGAAATCCAACAAGGCAAAACCCTACATAGAAATTATGGGTAGGAAAATTCTAGAAATTAGCCTTGATACCATTGTAAAACTTGACCAAATTGACCAAATAATTGTAGTAATTAGAAAAGATGATGAAAATTATTTGAAGGATATTTTAAAAAAATATGACAAGAAAATTTCCTATGTTTTTGGGAAAGAAACAAGAGAGCTTTCAACTTATGAGGGCTTAAAAGCTGTAGATAAAAATTCAAAATTGGTCTTAACCCATGATGGGGTAAGACCTTTTGCAAGTAAAGAATTATTTGAAAAAGTGCTAGAAGATTTAAAAGAGTATAAGGCTGTAATAAGTGCAGTAAAATCAAAAGATACAGTAAAAATTGTAGATGAAAATTCTTTGGTAAAAACTACACCACTTAGAAAAGAAGTTTACAATGTTCAAACTCCTCAAGCCTTTGATAAGGAAATGATTTTGGATTTTTACGAAAAATATACACAAAGTAATTTTACAATAACAGATGATAGCCAGCTTTTTGAAATTTATAGTGATGAAAAAATAAAAGTAGTTGAAGGCGAATATTCAAATATAAAAATGACTACACCAGAAGATTTGATATTTGCCAAGGCGTTTTTAGAGGATTAGTATGAGAATCGGAATAGGATATGACGTTCACAAATTAGTTGAAAATAGAAAATTAATTTTGGGTGGAGTTGAATTTAAATACGAAAAAGGACTTTTGGGTCATTCTGATGCAGATGTTTTGGTTCATGCCATAATGGATGCAATTTTGGGAGCCTTAAATCTTCCAGATATTGGAAATTTATTTCCAGATACTGACGATGAGTACAAAGATATTTACTCAATAAAACTTCTCGATAGGGTTGTAAAATTAATGGAAGAAAAATCCTACAAAATTGGAAATTTAGATACAGTTATAATTTGTGAAATGCCAAAAATTTCTCCTAAAAGAGAAGAGATTCAAAAAAAATTGGCAAAACATTTAAAAACTGATATAGAAAATGTATCAATCAAGGCATCAACCTCAGAAAAATTATCTTTTACAGGACGTGGAGAAGGAATTGAGGCAAGAGCTGTAGTTTTGTTAGAAAAAATTGATTAAAATATAACAAATCGAAATAATTTAAGGTATAATTATCCTTAAAAGAAAGGACTTAATATGAAAAAATTAATTACTTCAGAATCAGTAACAGAAGGACATCCAGATAAAGTCTGCGACCAAATTTCTGATGCGATTTTAGATGAATGTTTAAAGCAAGATAAAAATTCAAGAGTGGCTTGTGAATGTGTAACAACAACTGGTCTTGTCTTGGTTGTTGGAGAAATTTCAACAAATGCTTATGCTCCAATAGAAAATATAGCAAGAGATACAATCAAAGAAATAGGATATGATGATCCAAAATTAGGATTTGATTATCAAAATGTAGCAGTTTTAACATCACTTATAGAACAATCTCCTGACATTGCCCAAGGCGTAAATGATTCAATGGATTTTAAATCTACGAATGATAAGTACGACAAAATTGGAGCGGGCGATCAAGGAATGGTTTTTGGTTATGCAGATGATGAAACAGAAGAATATCTTCCATTGTCAGTTGTTTATGCGCAAAAACTTTCTAAAAGACTTGCTCAAGTTAGAAAAGAAGGAATTCTTGATTATTTAAGACCTGATGGCAAAAGCCAGGTTACAGTAGAATATGATGATGACAAATTAAAAAGAGTAGATTCTATAGTAATTTCAACTCAACATTCAGAAGAAGTAAGCCTTGAACAAATCAAAAAAGATGTAATAGAAAAAGTAATCAAAGAAGTTATTGATCCAAAATACATCGACGATGATACAAAATTTTATATAAATCCAACAGGAAAATTTGTAATTGGTGGACCAAAAGGAGATTCTGGACTTACAGGAAGGAAAATAATCGTTGATGCTTACGGTGGATATTCAAAATCTGGTGGCGGAGCATTTTCCGGAAAAGATGCAACAAAAGTTGACAGGTCAGCAGCTTATATGGCAAGATATGCAGCAAAAAATATGGTTGCAGCAGGACTTTGCAAAAAATGTGAAATTGGTGTAGCTTATGCAATTGGAGTTGCAAAACCTCTATCAATTTATGTAGATAGTTTTGGAACTGGAAAATATGAAGATGAAAAACTTACAGAAATTGTAAAAGAAGTTTTTGATTTTAGACCTCAAGCAATCATTGATAAATTAGATTTGCAAAGACCAATTTTCAAAAAAACCGCAGCTTACGGACACTTTGGAAGAGATGATGAAGATTTTACTTGGGAAAAATTAGACCAAGTTGATAAATTAAAAAATAAATAGGAGAGGCCATGTCAAGGTTAAGAAAAAGTGTCGCAATAGATTTGGGAACAGCCTCAGTCCTTGTATACGTTGAAGATAAGGGGATTTGCTTAGAAGAGCCTTCAGTTATAGCAAAAGATACACTCACAGGAAAAATTCTTTCAGTTGGAAAAGATGCAAAAAAAATTTTGGGAAGAACTCCTGGAAATGTAATTGCATTAAAGCCTTTAAAAGATGGAGTTATTGCAGATTTTAACGCAACAGAAGAAATGCTCAAATATTTTTTGAAAAAATCCTTGAATAAATCTTTATTTAAACCTGATTTATTGATTTGTGTTCCAAGCAAGGCAACTCAAATTGAAAAAAGAGCAGTTCTTCAAGCAGCAGAAAACGCAGGAGCTCATAGAGTTTATTTGATAGACGAACCTCTCGCAGCAGCGATTGGTGCAGATATAGATATAACAGATGAAAAAGGAAATATGGTTATAGATATTGGAGGAGGAACTTCAGATATTGCAGTAGTTTCTATGGGACAAATTGTAACAAGCGATTCTATAGAAATTTCTGGAGATACTTTCGACAATGATATAAAAGATCATATAAGAAACAGATATAGGATGCTTATTGGCGAATCAAGTGCAGAAATGATAAAAATAAAAGCTCAAGAAGCAGACTATACAGATTCAATCGAAGTTGTAGGACGACTTATAGAAGATGGACTTCCATCAAGAATATATCTTCCAGTTGGAGAAATTTATTCTTGCTTACTCCCATCAATTGATAAAATAATAAATGGAGTAAAAAATGTATTAGAGCAAACACCTCCAGAATTAGCTGCAGATTTGTATGAAAGAGGTATATTTTTAACAGGTGGCGGTGCATTAACCTTGGGACTTGCAAAAAGAATCAATGAAAGACTTCAAATTGATGTAAAAATTGCCCAAGATCCAAGAGAATGTGTAATAAAAGGAACAGCAAACGCCCTAACATGGATTGACAATATCGATGAAGAAAAGAATGAGTCAATGAAAGCCAAGCAAAAACAGCTTGAGAAAAAGGAAAAAATGAGGAGAAGATAATGACAAAAAAATTAGTTTTCGTAAGACATGGACAAAGCGAATGGAATCTTGCCAATAAATTTACAGGTTGGGTAGATGTAAATTTATCAGACAAGGGAGTAGAAGAAGCAAAGGAAGCTGGAAGAAAAATAAAAGATGCTGGAATAAAATTTGATATAGCTTATACATCAATTTTAAAAAGAGCAATCAAAACTTGTAACTTTGCCCTTGAATACTCTGACCAATTGTATGTGCCAGTTGTAAAATCTTGGAGATTAAACGAACGTCACTATGGAGCATTACAAGGATTAAACAAAAAAGAAACAGCAGAAAAATACGGAGACGAACAAGTTCATATTTGGAGAAGATCATACGATACACTCCCACCATCTTTAACAGAAGAAGAAGCAAATGCACAAGCAAACGAAGATAGATTTAAAGAATATCCAAAAGATATAATTCCAGTTGCAGAAAACTTAAAAGTAACACTAGAAAGATGTCTTCCATTCTATATAGACAATATAGCAAAAGATTTAATCGATGGAAAAACAGTTTTAGTAGCAGCACACGGAAATTCTTTAAGAGCTATGGCAAAACATTTAGAAAAAATTTCAGACGATGACATAATGGATTTAGAAATCCCAACAGGACAACCATTAGTTTACGAATTAGATGACCAATTAAACGTAGTAGAAAAATATTATCTATAAAAAAGACATAAGGCCTCAAAACTTTTTGTTTTGAGGCTATTTTTTTTAGAAAAAATAATTAAAAGAGGAAAAAATGGAGAAAATAAAAATAATAGTAGATTCAGGAAACTCGATTAACCTAGAAGAAGCAAAAAAATATAACATAGGCATAGTCCCATTCAAAATACATTTTGGAGATACAAGCTACACAGACCAAATAGATTTAGAAAGCGAAGAGTTTTTTGAAAAATTAAAAAACACAGAAGAAAAAGTTAGCACATCAATACCAGGAGTAGGAGAATTTGTAGAAAATCTAGAAAAATATATAGAAGAAGGATACAATAAAATCCTATGTTTTTCAATATCATCCCATCTTTCAGGAATGAATAATATGATGAATTTAGCAAAAGATCATATAGAGAATAAAAATGTTACAATCGACATAATAGATACAAAAATAGCATCACTTCCCCTATATTTTATAGCAACAAAAGCAGCAAAATCAGCTATAAAAGGAAAAAAATACGAAGAAATTTATAAAAGAGCAATCAAAGATGTAGAAAAAGCAAATATATACGTAAGAGCAGAAAGTCTTGACTACCTTGTAAAAGGAGGTAGATTGCCAAAATCAATAGGAAAAGTTGCAAATTTAATAAATTTCACGCCGATTTTTACAATGAAAGACGGAGAAATAAAAATAGCAAAAAAAGTTATAGGAAGAAAAAAATCATTCCAAGAAATAGCAAAACTCATAAAGAAAAAAATAAAAGATAAAAAAGAATACGGCCTAGCAATAGGCGGCGGAGCAAGCTTTGAAGAAATAAAAATAATAAAAGAATTGCTAAAAGAAGAAATAAAAAACGCAAAAATATATAAAGAAATGACAGTACCCCCAGTATTCGGAGTCCACCTAGGACCAAAATCAATACTTTTAAGTGTTGTAGATTATGAATAGTAAAAAGTAAAACAAGCGAAGACATCGCTTCAGAGCGTCGGCAAACCTCCTAATAAAACAGGTTTATCGACGCTTTTTTTATATTTATTCTCAAATATATTAATTTTTCAAATAATATAGTAAATATCTTAGTAAATTGAGAAAATTCACCTCCATTATCTTCTGATTTATCAAATAATTTTGCTGTTTTTTTAATATTTAGGCACGCAAAAGTTAGTGCTGCTTTCATACTCATTTTTGCTTTTCCTATCATGTTAGTATATCTAAAGCTATGGTATTGTTTTGCACTTGCGAACTGTCTTTCTATTGTTTCTTTTCTTTGCTTGTATTCAGCTTTTCCCGCTTTTGTTAGTCTATATCTTTCACAATAGTCTATGTATTCTTGCCAGATATGTCTGATTATTACTTTTACCTTGCTTTTACTTTTTGTACATTTAATTAGACTTGGACAGTTTTCACATAAACTTTTCTTGCTTTGATATATTCTGTATCCTTCTTGGTTTGTTGTTGAGTATAGTAATATTTTGTTTTCTGGACATATATAACAGTCGTTTATTTCGTCATATTTGTATTGTTTTGGATAGAAAGATTCTTTATCGTTTCTTCTTCCTTTTGGTTTTATATATGGTAAGACTGGCATTATCCATTTTTCTATTAGCTCTTTTGCTATTGCTGGTATCTTATATCCTGCATCCATTACTATTTTTTCTGGCTTATATTTTTCTAAATTTTCTTTGAAGAATGATGGGAAAGTTGTTGAGTCATGTAGGTTTCCTGGATAGGCTTTGTATCCTAAGATCCATCCATTTTTGTCACATGATGTTTGGATTGAGTAGGCATATACTTCTTTATGGTTTACTTTATGAGATAGTCCACTTTCTGGGTCTGTTGTTGATTGGGTGATTTCTTTTTCTACTAGTGTTTCACCTTCTGGGTAATCGAAGTCATCTTTACCATTGTTGTTTCTGTCTTTGTTTACTTCTTTTTCTAGTTTTCTTTGATATGATTTTACTTTGTTCTTTATTTTTACTTTCTGATTTTTATGTCTGTTGGCGTGAGCTTTTACATGGGTTGAGTCTACAAATTGTATTTTTGTGTCTACGAATCCATAATTCATTGCTTGGTCTAGGAAATTTTCGAATATTTGATTGAATATGTCTGTATTTTTAAATCTTCTTTCATAGTTTTTACCGAAAGTTGAAAAGTGTGGAACTTTATCGTAGAAGTCCAGTCCTAAGAACCGACGAGGCTAGGTTTACTTCTACTTCTCTTATTGTTTGCCTCATGCTGTTTATGTTGAAGAAGTATTGTAGGATTACAAGTTTTATTAATACTACTAGGTCGTATATGAAGTTGAAGTCTATGTGTTTATCTATTTTTCTTAATATGTGATTTTTTGGAACTAGTTGTTCTACTGATACCATTTGGACTTGTTCAGTATTATTATTTTCGTTTTTATGTAGAATAACTTCCTCCATCTTTAGTATATTTATACCAATAGATAGCTTGATTTAAGCGTTTATTATATAGACAAAGTAGATGAAATTGCGTTTTTCATCTACTTTGTCTACAGTCTGAAGCAAGATACTTCTTGCTTTTTTTATTTAAATAATAGACATTATCAATTGAAGAGTATAATAATATTGGAGGATATTATGGCTAAAAAAATTGATATTAATAAGGCGATTTATGATTTAGTTAATCGTGATGATAAATTGAAAGAAGATCTTATAGGTCTTGGTTTTAAAAATCTTTCCAATCCTCTTATGCTTAAAACTATGGGCAAAAAAATGTCTATTAGACGCGGGGCAAAGATGGTTGGAATTGATAATGTTGACAAAAAGTTAGAAGATTTGGGTTATGAAATTATTAACTCTTATGATGATCTAGAGGTTAAAAATAGAAGAAATCTTATTAAATCTTATGTAAAAAGATTGTCAGAAGGAGAAGATCTTCAAAGTGTTAGAGAAGATTTTGTAAAAAATTTCGAAAATGTTTCATCTTCTGAAATTATGGATGCTGAGGAAGCTCTTCTTGAAGGGGGAGTTGATAGGGCTGATGTTCAAAGGCTTTGTGATGTTCATTCCTCACTTTTTCATGGGAAAACGGAAAGTGAAGGAGGAAAGGATTTGAAATTAATAAATATTTCTGGTCATCCTCTTAGGTTTTTCTTTTTGGAAAATGAAAAAATTAAAGAACTTATCGATTTAGGAGAAAACAGTCAAGATTTGGAAAAAATTAAAGATATTTCTAATAAAATCACTTCACATTATAGGAAAAAGGGGGACTTGATATATCCTTTGCTAAAGGAAAATTACAATAAGCCAGGTCCATCTGAAATTATGTGGGGCGTGGATATAGAAATTTCTAAAAATTTCAAAAAAGCTTTCAAAAAATCTGATTTTGATGATGTCAAAAAAGTATTTGAAAGAGCAAGGGAGATGACTTATAAGTAAGAAAATATCTTGTATCCTTTGATGGAAGATGTGATTTCAAATGAAGATTTTTTGGGTCTTTATGAGGATTTGAAAGATTATCCTGATGATATTATTGAAAAAGAAAGATGGGATGAGGGAGAAAATTTTAAAGATGAAACAAATTCTAAGGATGGATATATTAATTTTTCTAAGGGAAAGATGAAAGTTGGTGAGCTTGAGGCCCTTCTAGATACTTTAGAAATTGAAATAACTTTTGTAGATAAAAATGATATAAATTCTTATTATAATGACATAAAAGCTGATAAAATTTTTAAAAGGGCAAAAACATCCTTAGGAAGGGAAGTTTATTCATGCCACCCACCACAAGTTGAGCCAATTGTAAGAAAGCTTATCGGTGAATTTAAAAAAGGGAGCAAGGATAAATTTCAAATTATTAAAAATATAAAAGGCCACGACCATGCTGTGACTTATTATGCAGTTAGGGATAAGAACGGAAATTATTTAGGAGTTTTGGAAACTGTCCAAGATCTTTCTTTCTACAAATCCTATCTTGATATTTGGGATAAGGCTAGGAAGAAATAAAAAAAAGACTTTTAATCTATTAATTAGATTAAAGGTCTTTTTAATTTAAAAAATTGGTGGGCTTATAGCGAATATTATTGCGCAGTCTTCTTTTCCTGGGTTTTTCCATCTGTGTTTTGTTCCGCTTGGGATTCTTACTGAATCTCCGTTTTGAAGTAGGTATGTGCCTGTTTCTAACATCAATTCTATTTTTCCAAGCGAACAAACTGCAACTTCTTCTCCTTTATGTATATTAAAATCATCTGAATTATATTGAAAACCTGAAAGTTTCATCTCACAAAGTTGCACATCGCCTTTCATATCCGGACTTAAAAGATCGTAGCTTAGTTGGTATTCGTCTGAATTTGCTCTGCCGCTTGTAATTCTTATTCTATTTTCTTTTTTTACAATCATAGCAGCTTCTTTGTTTTCTTCTTCAAATAAAGTAAACATTGGAACGTCTAAATTTTTTGAAATTAATTTTAATGTATTTAAAGAAGGATTTGCCTTCCCACTTTCGATTTGACTAAGCATAGATGGAGATACGTCAATATCTTTTGCTAGTTCTTTGAGTGATAATTTTTTTATACTTCTAAATTTTTTTATATTTGATCCTAGCTTATCTATTTTAATCACCCTTTCTATTTTTTGTTTGCTTTATTATTATACCATTGATTTTATTTTTTATAAAAGCTTGACAATGTTTTCTTCTGTGATAGAATTAAATTAAATTAAATAAAGTTTAATATAATTTAATCAGGAGGCAAAAATGGACATCACGAAATTTGTTGAAAGAGAACCGGTATTAAAAGAAGTGGCAGAAAAAAAGGAAACAGTTTGGATTAATAAGAAGAAAAAAACTGGCGAAGAAGTTTGGAAAAATTTTCCTTTTGATGAAAACGATATAAAAGATGCTGAGGACAGATTAAAAAGATTTGCTCCTTTGTTGATGGAATATTTTGACGATACGAAAGCTACAAATGGAATTATTGAATCTCCTCTTAAAAAAATTCCTAATATGGAAAAAGTTTTAAAGGGAAAAACTTCTTTGGAAGGAAACTTATATTTGAAAATGGATTCTCACTTGGCTGTAGCTGGATCTATTAAGGCAAGAGGCGGAATTTATGAAGTTTTATACCATGCTGAAAAACTTGCAATGGAAGCTGGAATGCTAAAAGAAGATGATGATTATAGAATTTTAGCTAGTGATAAGTTTAGGGAATTTTTCTCAAAACATACAATCCAAGTTGGCTCTACTGGAAATCTTGGTTTATCTATTGGAATTAGTTCAGCAACTTTAGGTTTTAAAGTTATTGTTCACATGTCAAATGATGCTAAACAATGGAAAAAAGACTTGTTAAGATCAAAGGGAGCTGAAGTTGTAGAATATGATGGAGATTTTACAAAGGCAGTTGAGCTTGGTAGAAAAAAATCTGACGAAGATCCAAATTCTTATTTTGTTGATGATGAAAATTCTTCTACCCTATTTTTGGGCTATGCAGTTGCTGCAAATAGAATTAAAAAACAAATAGAAGATCAAGGAATAAAAGTTGACAAAGACCATCCAGCATTTTTCTATCTTCCATGTGGAGTTGGTGGATCACCAGGTGGAGTTTCTTTTGGACTTAAAAAAGTTTTTGGAGATTCTTGCCACATTTTCTACATTGAACCAACTCATGCCCCATCTATGTTGATTGGAATGGCTACAGGATTAAATGGAGATATTTGCGTACAAGATTTTGGAATTGATGGAAAAACTGAGGCTGACGGACTTGCAGTTGGAAGACCATCCGGTTTTGTTGGAAAGGTAATGGAGCCTATAATTTCTGGAATTTTTACAATGAATGATAACAAATTATTTGATTATATGAGAGATTTAAATAATAGCGAAGGAATAAAAATTGAACCTTCAGCTTGCTCTACTTTTGAAGGACCAATAAAATTATTTGAGTACGAAGAAAGTAGAAAATATTTGGAAGAAAATAATTTGCTTGATATTAAAGAAAATATAAATCATTTTGCTTGGGCAACAGGTGGAAAACTAGTTCCAGATGAAATAATGGAAAAATATTTAAAAACTTATTTATAATTGGAGGATAAAATGAACACATCAACCTTAACAGTCGTAGCTTTATTTTTATCATTATTTATATTGATATTTGCTACAGTAAAATTAAAATTGCATCCATTTTTTGCTCTATTAGCAGCAGGGTTTTCTTTTGGAATAATTTCTGGAATGCCACTTTCTGATATGCTAACAGCTTTCCAAGAAAGCATGGGTTCTACTATAGCAGGAATTGGAATTGTTATTGCCATTGGAACAGTTACAGGATATTTACTTGAAAAAAGTGGGGCTGTAGAAACTATGGCTCAAACAATTTTAAAAATAACAGGAGAAAAACATGCTGCCTTGGGACTTGCTATAACAGGATATTTTGTATCAATTCCAGTATTTTGCGATGCAGCAGTAGTTCTTCTTGCACCAATCGCAAAAAGAATTAGTAAAGATACAAAAATTTCTATGACATCAATAGCAGTTTCATTGACAATGGGACTTCATGCAACACATATGTTTGTTCCACCAACACCAGGACCTCTTGCAGTTGCAGGAATTGTTGGAGCAGATTTAGGATACGTAATAGCTTTTGGTGCATTAGTATCAATACCAGTTATGTTAGTTGCACATTTTTACGGAGAATTTATAGGAAAAAAATATTATGTTCAACCAAAACATGAAATGGAAATTGAAAAAGACCAACAATTACCATCAGTATTTATGTCATTTGCACCAATAGTTTTGCCAATTGTTTTGATGTTGGTAAAAACTGTTGCTGATATGATGACAAAAGATTCAGAAGTTTCAAATACTTTATTAAACATTATAAGCTTTATTGGAGAACCAATGATTGCTTTGTTAATAGGAATGATCATAGCACTAATTTCTTATAAAAATTTAAATAGAGATGATAAAGAAATTCATACATTTGACGGTGGATTTGGAGAAGCATTAAAAACAGCTGGACAAATAGTTTTGATAGTAGGAGCAGGTGGAGCTTTTGGTGGAATATTAAGAGCATCACAATTACAAGATATTTTAATAAACTTTTTCTCAGGAATAGATATAGGAATCCTTGCACCATTTATAATTGGAGCAATATTTAGAACAGCAATCGGTTCAGGAACAGTTGCCATGGTTACAGCAGCAAGTATGCTTGCACCACTTTTAGGAGTTTTGGGTATTTCAAGTCCAATGGGACTAGTTATTGCGATGCTTGCATGTGCATCTGGTGGATCAATGATTTTCCACGCAAACGATGATTTCTTCTGGGTAGCAACTTCAACATTAGAGATCGATACAGGTCTTGGATATAAATCATTCTCAATAGCATCAGTTCTTCAAGCTCTAACAGGTTTGGCAGTAGTTTTTGTTTTAAAATTAATACTTCTTTAATAAGGAGAAAAAAATGAAATTAAATGAATTAAAAACACCATCAATAATTTTAAATCTTGATGCTTTAGAAAATAATATAAAAAAATTTCACAATTTGGCTATAGAAAATAATAAAGAAATCTGGCCAATGATTAAAACACACAAATCTAGCGAAATTTTAAAAATGCAAAAAGAAAATAAGGCGACAGGCGTTTTGTGTGGAACATTAGATGAGTGTGAAAAATCAATAGATGCTGGATTTGAAAATATTATGTATGCTTATCCAGTTTCAGATGAGCTTGCCATAGAAAGAATAATAAATTTATCCAAAAAAACCAATTTTATAGTAAGAATTGATAATCTAGAAACAGGAAAACTAATAAACGAAAAAGCTCATCAAAAAAATACAAAAATCAACTATACTATAATTGTAAATTGTGGTTTAAACAGATTTGGAATAGAAAAAGAAAATATTCTAGAATTTGCCGAAAAAATGAAAGAATTTGAAAACTTAAATTTTGTAGGAATTTCATCCCACCCAGGTCATGTTTATTCAGCAACTCTTCCAGAAGAAGTGGACAAATTTGTACAAGATGAAATTGAAACTTTGGCTTATACAAAAAAAGTTTTGAAAGATGAAGGATATGAAATAAAATATGTGACTTCAGGATCAACCCCAACATATTTAAAGGCTGTAAAAGATGATACAATAAATGTATTTCATCCAGGAAATTATGTATTTTTGGATGCAATCCAAATGTCTTTGGGCATTGCAAAAGAAAAAGACTGTGCCCTAAGAGTTTTGGCATCAGTCACATCAAATCCAAGAGAAAATACCTTTATGATAGATGCAGGAGCAAAATGCTTGGGACTTGATAAGGGAGCACACGGAAATGATTCGATAAAAGGTCATGGAGTAATAGTTGGACATGAAAATTGTTTAATAGAATCCCTATCAGAAGAAGTAGGAAAAATTCAAGATGATAAAAAGGAATTAAAAGTTGGACAAAGAATCCAAATAATTCCAAATCACTCATGCTCAACAGCAAACCTAACAAATTATTTTTACGGTTACAGAAATGATGAGCTTGAAAAAATAATAGAAGTTGACATAAGAGGAAACTCCCAAAAGCAAAAAATATAAAATAAAAAGATGAGGACTCAATGTTCCTCATTTTTTTGTCATCAATTTTAGTTTATTTAGTTGAACAAAGAGTGATTTATTCAATATATATTTACAATATATAAAAATAAGCTTGTATGCCTAAATTATTTTGGTTTAATAATATCAGCTTTATTTGAAATTTTATATATTTAAAATGTACTTGTTTTACTATTTATTTGATATAATATCTTTACTAGCTTTAGGAGGTAAATTTTGAAAATATATATTGTTGCTCCATACTCTGCTATGGAAGCATCTTTAAAAAAAATCAAAAATAATTATGATGGCGTAACAATAGATTACGGTATTGGAAATATATATGATGGTTTAAAATTAGCTAAAAATGCAGGGAATATGGGCTATGATGCGATAATATCAAGAGGAGGTACTGCTAAAATAATAAAAAAATATATGAATATTCCTCTTGTCGATATGAAACTTTCAGGAAACGACATATTAAAAGCAATATTACTTGCGAATAATGGACATAGAACAGCTATTGTAGCCTATCCAAATATAACAACAGGTGCTAAAGAAATAATAGAATTATTAAATTTAGACATGAAAATATATACCATAAACGACGATACAGATATAACTCAATTGTTGATAAAACTAAAAAAAGAAAAAATAGATCAAATTTTAGGGGATATAGTAGCTGTTAGCAAAGCTAAAGAATTGATGTTTGAAACCATACTTTTTCAATCTAGTTATGAAACTATAAAAATATCAATTGATTATGCTGTAAGTCTTATTAATCAATTAAATAAGCAAGCTACTATTAATATAATTAGATCTAAATTTTTTGAAAAAAGTTGTGAAGACTACTGTATTTTAAAAGGAGATAGGATATTTCAATCAAAATATTTAAATTATGAATGCATGCCAATATCCTATGAAAACTTGATAGGTTTAAAATATAAAAATAAAAATAAATATAACTCTCAAAATACAATATATATTGATTATTCTGATAAATTGCAAATACAACTAAATAGAATAATGTACAATAATGATTATTTTTATTTGTTTAAATTTAAAAAATTATATAAAGATATGCTTTATCCGGAAGGGATAATATCGTATACTCCAAATATTTTATATAGACTTGTTTATAATTCGAAGTCTATGAAAAAAGCACTAGAAGAATGTATAGATCTATCTAAGAAAAAAACACTACTTGTATTGTCAAGTAATGATTATTTTACAATAGAAAATTTTTTGGCATATATCCATAATCATCGAGATAATACATCAAATAGTATACTTGTAGACTTAAAAATATTTAAAAATGAAAATATAAAAACTTTAAGTTCTTATTCTGTTAAAAACATAATATTTAATAATATAACAACCCATGATCAATTAAATGAAATTAAAAAATTATCAAATATTTCAAATAAACAGATTATCATTATAACTAATGAATCCAATTGGATACAAGATGAAGATTTTATATTAAATACAATTATATTACCAAAAACAAAAGAAAGAAAAGAAGATATTGTAGAAATCTTTGATTTTTATATAAGTTATTATCACAACAACAAAGGAACAACACCTTTAAAAATGAAAGAAGATTTCATTTGTGATTTCGATAAAATAGAAAATGAAACAATATATGATTTGATTAAAGTTTTGGATTCTATTATAAATAATAGTAAAGATTTGGTAATTGGTATGGATGAATTTGAATCGAGATTAATAAAATCTAATATAGATTTGTTGAGAGATATAAGCAATTTCACTTTAGAGGAGGTTGAATATAAAATAATAAAGTTATGTTTAGAAAAGGAAGAATATAATCAAACAAAAGCTGCAGATAGCTTAGGAATTAGCAGAGCAACTTTATGGAGAAAAATGAAGAAATTTAATTTATAAAACTCCACAATATGTTTCGTTATGAAACATATTGTGGAGTTTTTATTTTAAGTGTTGCAATATGAAAATATAAATGATATAGTACTAATAAGCTGAATAGAATCGTTTGCAAACGGGAGTTTAAAATATTAAGGAGGCGGTTATGAACAAAGTATTAAAAATCGATGAGAAAGATAACGTTGTTACATGCTTAAAAGCAATAAAAAAAGGTGAGATTATAAATGTAGATGGAAAAGATATAACTGTAAATGAAGATATTGGCAGATTTCACAAAGTTGCTATAAAAGATTTGAAAAAAGGAGATCTTGTTTATAAATATGGTCAAGTAATTGGAGATATGACTCAAGATGCAAAAGAAGGAGACTTTATACATACACATAACGTAGAATCAACAAGAGGAAGAGGAGATAAGTAGGAGGAATTATGAAATTATTTGGTTATAAAAGAGAAAATGGAACATTTGGAATAAGAAATCACATTTTAGTTATTCCAACATCAGTTTGTGCAGCAGACACTGCTTCAAAAATTGCTTCTCAGGTAGATGGAGCAATAGCTATTCCTAACCAACATGGATGCTGTCAAATAGGATCTGATATGAGCCAAACCGAAAGAACTCTAGCGGGATTTGGAAAAAATCCTAATGTTGGAGCTGTTTTAGTTGTTGGTTTAGGTTGTGATGGAATACAAGCTGGTTCGCTTGCAGAAGATATTGCTCAAACAGGAAAACCTGTAAAATATTTAGTAATTCAAGAACAACATGGAACTTTAAATACAATTTCTGAAGGCGGAAAAATACTAAGAGAGCTTGCTCAAAAAATTTCTGGTCAAGAAAGAGAAGAGTTTGATATAAGTCATCTAACAGTAGCTTTAGAATGTGGAGGATCAGACCCAACTAGCGGAATTGCAGCTAATCCAACAATAGGAATTGCATCAGATAGAATATGCAAAATGGGTGGCTCAACAATTTTAAGTGAAACTACAGAAGTTATTGGTGCTGAACATCTTTTAGCTAAAAGATTTATCGAAGATAAAGAAAGAGAAAAATTTTTAGGTTTTGTTCATGATGTTGAACAAAGAGCGCTTGATTTGGGAGAAGATTTAAGAAGTGGACAACCTACCCCAGGAAATAAAGCAGGCGGTCTTACATCAATTGAAGAAAAATCTCTAGGATGTATGCATAAAGCTGGAAGTGCACCTTTTGTTGGGGCATTAGAATATGCTGAACCAATAGATTATAACAAGAGAGGACTTTACTTTATGGATTCACCAGGACAAGATATAGATTCAAATACAGGAATGGTTGCTTCAGGTGCTCAAATAATTCTATTTTCGACTGGAAGAGGAACACCTACAGGAAATCCAATAGCACCTGTAATTAAAATAACAGGAAATCCTGATACTTATGAAACCATGAAAGATAATTTAGATATGAATATGGGAAGAATAATTTCTGAAGGAGCAACTCTAGAACAAATGGGAGATGAGCTTATGGAAGAAATTGAAAAAGTGGCAAATGGTAAGAAAACAAAATCTGAAGCTTTAGGTCATAAAGAATTTGGTATTTTTAAAGTCACAGGAACTTTTTAATTTAAAAATTAAATACAGATAGGAAAAAACTATATTTATTTTGAAAAATTAAAAATATATGTTTATTGAAAGGAAAAAATATGAATATTTTAGATAAAGTAAAAAAAGTCCCTGGTGGACTTATGATAATTCCACTTTTGATAGGTGCTTTTATGAACACTTTTTTTCCACAAAGTTTGGAAATAGGCGGATTTACTACTGCAACTTTTAAAACTGGAGCTAATGCCTTGTTAGGTGCTTTCCTATTTTGTAATGGAGCTCAAATAAGTTTAAAACAAGCTGGAGTATCTCTAAAGAAAGGGTTTGCTTTAACATTAATTAAATTCTTGATAGGAGCAGGAATTGGTTGGTTAGTTAATTTAATATTTGGAGAAATAGGGTTTTTAACAATTACACCAGTTGCAATAATTGCATCTTTAACTAATTCAAACGGTGGATTATATGCTGCTTTGGCATCGGAATATGGTGATTCTACTGATGTTGGTGCGGTTTCAATATTGTCAATCAACGATGGTCCATTTTTAACTATGGTCGCACTTGGAGCAACAGGAATTGCTAAAATACCATTTATTGCCTTAGTAGCAACAATTGTTCCTATAATAATTGGATTTGTATTGGGGAATTTAGATGAAAAAATAGCTAAATTTCTTAAACCTGGTACAGAAATACTTATACCATTTTTTGCTTTTCCTTTAGGAGCAAATTTAGATTTTAAAAATCTTTTAGCTGCAGGAATACCTGGGATATTGTTAGGAATAATTTGTACTTTATTGACAGGTCTTGGTGGTTACTTAATAATGAAATTATTAAAAGTTAAAAATCCTGGTGTAGGTTGGGCTATTGGAACAACTGCTGGAAATTCAGTTGGAACTCCAGCTGCTCTTTTAGCGCTTGGTGCGATAACTGAGAAAGTTTCAACTTTAGCTACAGGTCAATTAACAGCTGCGATAATAGTTACAGCTTTATTTGCTCCGTTATTAACAGATCATTTTAGTAAAAAACATGCAAAATCACAAGCTGTATAATCGGTGATGAAATGAAAAAAATGCTATTAATTGCTGATGATTTTACTGGTGCAAATGATTCTGGAATAAAAATAGTTCAAAGAGGTTACGATGCGAGTATTAGCTTAAATTGTAATGAAAAATTCGATTCAAATATTAATATAATTGATACTGAAACTAGAAATTTAAATAAAAACAAAGCTTATGACATTGTAGATAAAACAATTTCTAATTTGGAAAGTTTATCTGATTACTTAGTGATTTATAAAAAAGTCGATTCAACATTAAGAGGAAATATTAGAAGTGAATATGAAGCTATATATAAATATTTAAATCCTAAATATGTTATTTTTGCACCTGCTCATCCAAATTTAGGAAGAACAACTAAAGATGGTATTCAATATGTAAATGGAAAAAGAATTTTAGATACTGAATTTTCTCAAGATCCTGAAAAACCAGTTACTAATGATAATATAAAAAATATATTGGCTGATAAAATGCATCATCACTATATTGATGAAATAAGAAAAGATTTAAATATAAAACCAGGAATAAATACTTTTGATTGTGAAATTTACGATGATTTACTAAAAATAGCACAAAAAAGCTTAGAAATCGATCAAAAAGTATTATTTATAGGCTCCGCAGGTTTGTGTGATGCGTTATTTGATGAATTAATAATAAAAAAACCAGCTGTTGGTATAGTTGGCTCAGTTTCATCGCAAAATAAAAAATCTATAGAATATTGTAAAAAAATGGGAGTTCCTGTAATCAAAATTACTTTGATGGATTATGTTAAGAATAGTTATAAAAATAAGATTGATCAAGTAATATGTTTACTAAAAGAAAATAAAGATGTGATAATAGTTACATCAAAAGATCGAAGAGATTACATAGAAACTTTAGAATATCTTAGAGAAAATAATTTGAAAACTGATCTTATTTTATCAAAATTATTAAAGTCGATTTCTATCAGTATTATTAATGAAGTTGATATTTCTGGTGTATTTACAAGTGGGGGAACAACAAGTATAGAATTTTTAAAATCTATTGGTGCTACAGGTACAAATTTAATAGATGAAATTGAAAACGGTGTGATAATGAATAAAATCAAGGGTGTAAGTAATGATTTATATTTAGTTACAAAAGCAGGAGCTTTCGGCAATAAAAAAACTATATATAATTCTTTAAATCAGATAAGGAGAATTTCAAAATGAGCAAAATAGCAATAACAATGGGAGATCCCTCAGGGATAGGTCCGGAAATCTCTTTGAAAACATTAGCTAATTACAATAAATATAAAAATGATTGTTTGATATATGGAAGTAAGGATATTTTAGAATATTATAAAGATATTTTAAACATAGAAGAAGAGATAAATTATATAAAATCAACAGATGATTTTATTGAGGGAAAAATAAACGTATTAAATATAGAATCTGATCAAAAAATAAAAATAGGCAAAGTAGATCCATATTCAGGAAGACAAGCTTACGAATATATAAAAGCTGCTATAAGTGATGCACTTGAAAGAAAAGTATCTGCAGTTGTAACTTGTCCTATAAATAAAGAAGCTCTTAATAAGGGAGGAATTCATTATCAAGGTCATACTGAAATATTTGCAGATTTGACAAATACTAGATCTTATTCAATGATGTTATGGAGCGAAAAACTCATAGTAAATCATGTTTCTACTCACGTTCCTTTGAAAAAAGCTTGCGATTTGGTAAAAAAAGATAGGATTTTAGAATGTATAGAATTATTAAATCAAGCCTTGATAAAGTTGAAAGGCGATAATTATAAATTAGCTGTTGCAGGATTAAATCCACATGCAGGAGAAAATTCTATGTTCGGAGATCAAGAAGCTAATGAAATAGCTCCAGCAGTAAAAGAAGCTATAGAAAAAAATATTCCAGTTGAAGGGCCTGTGTCGTCTGATACGGTTTTCTTTAAAGCTGCAAATAAAATCTATGATGGTGTTGTTTGTATGTATCATGATCAAGGTCATATTCCTTTAAAACTATTAGATTTTTATAATGGAGTAAATGTAACTTTAGGGTTGCCAATTATAAGAACATCAGTAGATCATGGAACAGCTTTTGATATAGCTGGAAAAGGTAAAGCAAGTGAAAATAGTCTTATACAAGCTATAAAATTAGCAAAAAGATTAGTTTAGATGATATGAATAAAAAATATCTCATATTTAAATAATAATCGTTTATGAAAATAAAATTAGCTTATTAGAAAATTAATTTACTATAGATGTAAATTTATATTTATCTTTAATAGCTTGATTCTGGTTTATCTTATTAAAGAAAAAAGATGAGGACTTCAAAAATCCTCATCTTTTTTGATTAAATATTTAAAATTTACCTTTCCCTAGCAAAGGCAAGATCTTTTTCGTCTTTTCTTCTAATTGATGCGAAAATTGAACCTGAAATATTGTGCCAGATTGAAAATATTGCTCCTGGTAGGGTTGCTAGTGGGTTTAGGGCAAAATTTGCTGTTGCAAGTTGGATGGCAAGACCGGAATTTTGCATTCCCACTTCGATTGATAGGGCTGTTTGCTTGTCGTAATCCATTTTAAATAATTTGGAAACGCCAAGTCCCAATAAAAGTCCCAAGGCATTGTGAATCATTACTATTAATAAAACGATTAGTCCTGATTTGGCGATTTTTTCTGCATTTGCTCCGATTATTCCTGAAATTATTAAAATAATTGCAAGAGATGATATTAATGGGAAAATTGATTTTGATTTTTCCATTTTTTCTGGGCTTAATTTTTTTGCAAAAATTCCCATCAAAACTGGGATTAAAACTACTGTAACAACTGATTTAAACATGGCTAAAATTGAAACTTCAACCCATCTTCCTGCCAAAAGATAAACCAAAAATGGTGTAACAATTGGAGCAAGAAGTGTTGATAAAATTGTCATAGAAACTGACATTGATACATTTCCACCAGCTATGTGGGTTATTACATTTGATGCAGTTCCTCCTGGGCAAGCTCCAACAAGAATAATTCCCAAGGCAATATCTTTGTTTACCTTAAAAGTTAGAGCTAAAATCCAAGCAAGTAAGGGCATAATTGTAAATTGTGCCAAGGCTCCTATAAAAATATCCCTAGGATTTTTTAATATTTTCTTAAAAGAATCTGAATCTATGGATGTTCCCATTCCAAACATGGCAAGGGCAAGAAAAATTGTTGTGTAATTTGTCATCCAAGAAAAATAATCTGGGACAAAATAGGCTACGACAGAAAATATTACAATAATTAAACCGATATTTTGAGTTATTTTATCTGAAATTCTTGAAAATTTTTCCACGTCTATACCTCATAAATAAAATTGTCAATTAATCTGGTTTTTCCAATATATACGGCAATGGCAACCAAGGTGTCTTTGTTGAAATTATCTACATCTTTTATTGTTTCAAGGTCAACGGCACTGATGTAGTCGATTTTTGCAAGTTTTTCTGATGAAATTATTTCTTCCATTTTTTCCAAAACTTCTTTTACGCTAGCTCCTTCTTTTGCCATTTTTTCTCCCTCAAAAATGGCCTTTGAAAGGCAAAGAGCAGCTTTTCTTTCGTCAGTTGAAAGATAAGTATTTCTTGAAGACATAGCAAGTCCGTCGTCTTCCCTTACAATTGGACAGGCAACAATTTCAACAGGAATATTTAAATCAAAAACTAATTTTTTGATGATTGAAAGTTGTTGGGCGTCTTTTTGTCCAAAATATGCCCTATGAGGGCCAACTATATTAAATAATTTTGTACAAACTGTACAAACGCCCCTGAAATGTCCAGCTCTTCTTGTACCGCACAAATTATCAGAAAGTCCCTCAATATCTACAAAGGCTTTTTTGTCGTGATACATTTCTGAAGGTTCAGGATTAAAAATAAAATCAGCTCCCAAATCTTCGCACAATTTGCTGTCAGCATTAATATCTCTAGGATAAGCCTCCAAATCCTCATTTGGTCCAAATTGGATAGGATTTACAAAATCAGAAACAACTACGATGTCATTTTCTTCGACAGCCTTTTTAATTAGGCTTGCATGTCCCTTGTGCAAAAATCCCATAGTAGGAACAAGACCGATAGATTTTCCCTCATTTTTAAAATCTTTCAAAACATCTTTTAATTCATCAATTTTTTTGATAACTTTCATTTTCTTCTCCTCTAAAAATATTTAGAGATAGCCTATTACACCACTAAAATTTATTTATGATAATTTCCCGTGTTTTTCGTAAGATGAAATTTTTTTGATTTTATTTTCATCATCAACAAAAACAACCTTTGGACTATAATTTTCCAAATCTTTTTCATTATAAGAGGCATAAGCCATTATAATAACCAAATCATTAGGCGAAAAATGTCTTGCCGCAGCACCATTTAAACAAATAACACCGCTGTCTTTCTCGCCAGCAATCGTATAAGTTTCAATTCGATTTCCATTGTTAATATTAACTACTTGCACTTTCTGATACTCTCTAATTCCAGCTGCATTGAGCAAAGCCTCATCAACAGTAATAGAACCAACATAGTCAAGTTCAGCTTGAGTCACAGTAGCCCTATGAATTTTTCCTTTTAACATTTCAATTTCCATAAAATCTCCTTAAAAAAAGCAAGGTAAAAGCAGTTTATATTTAATAAACAGACAAAAACCTTGCACAAGTAACAAAATATTTTGAGTCTCACTAAATATATAAGCTCACTTTTTAAAATTTAAATATAATGGTGTAAAAGAGTATAGTTTTAAAACTTAAATACTATCTCTAGGGGTATTATAAATCATTAATATAAAATTAACAATGTGTGGGGAGAAATTTTTATGTTGTTTTTGATTTAGAAAAATAAATATTTATTTGGGTATATTATTTATATATTAAAGTATAAAGGATGTAAAATGTTTGATAATATTTATGCTCACATTGACCAAAAAAATAATGAAAAAAAACAAAAGCTTTTTGACCATTTGATTAACACAGCTTTTGATTCAAAAAATATGGGAAAAGAAGTAGGCATAGGAAATATATCTTTTTTAGTTGGATTGTTTCATGACATAGGAAAAGTTAGATATGAATTTCAAGAAAAAATAAAAGGCAATACAAATAAGCAAGTTGATCATTCAAGCTTAGGTGGGATTTTTATACATGAATTAGTAAAAAAATTAAAAGAGGAAGATGATTTTTCTGAAATAGTAAATGATGAGAATATGAAATATGAATTTAATGATTTTTGTAATATTTTAATTTATTCAATTTTATCCCATCATAGTCAATATAATATGGTTAGAAAAAATAAGGAAAATAATTATGTATTTACTTCTATTGATAGAATGGCGAATTTGAAAGAAGGATTTGGAGATACATACCATAATTTATATGAAAAAATTAGTAAATATTTATTAGAAAAAAACATAGATATTTATAAAATTTTAAAAAATGCTTTCTTTGAATATGCTCATATAATTAAGAAATTAAATGAGTGCTCTTATGATATTGAAGATAGCTTATATTTATATAAGGCTACTCAATTTTATAATTCTATGATTACCAGATTGATTTTGTCGATTTTAAAATCTGCTGATGTAAAAGATACTATAAATTCTTATGAAAAAATAATAGAAGATGATAATGAAAAGGAAGATAAAAAAATAATTAATAATTTTGCAGATAGAATAGAAGAAAAATACAAATCTTTTTCTAAAGCTAATTTAGCTATAAATATAGCCAGGAATGATATAGCAAAGCAAATTTTAATAAGGTCCATAGAAGATGATAATGGTATATATAAGTTGGATTTACCAACAGGCTCTGGCAAAACACTTTTATCTTTGAGATATGGGGTAAATCAATTGAAATATAAAAATAAAAAAAGATTTTTTTATATAACTTCATATCTTTCTGTTCTTGAACAAAATGCAAAAGTTATGAAAGAGATTCTAGAAAATGATTCATATATTTTAGAGCATCATTCAAATGTAATAAATGATAAAGATGAAGAAAAATATACATTAACAAATGATGAAACGTGCGACAGTTTTAATCAAATAAAAAGACAATATTTGATTGACGATTGGACAAATCCTATAATTTTGACGACTATGGTGCAGTTTTTCAATACCCTTTTTAAGGGAAGATCTTCAAATATAAGAAGGTTTAAATCTATGATAAATTCTGTAATTATACTTGACGAATTACAATCATTGCCAGTAGATGTATTATATCCAACCAATTTAGCGCTTAATTTTTTAAAAGTAGTGATGAAAGTGAACATAATTTTATCAACAGCCACTCAGCCGACTTTTGATTACAATTCCTTAGTTTACAAATTAAATTATGGAGATTTTGAAGAAAAAAATATAGATGTAATTAGTTTAAATAAAGAGCAAGAAGAGGTATTTAAGAGAACTAAAGTTAAAATTTATAATCAAGGAAAAGAATCTACGCTAGAGGATTTAAAAAAACTGATTATAGATAATTCTAGTAAGTCAGTTTTAACCATACTTAATACAAAAAAAGCTGTTAAAGATACATACGAATTATTAAAAAAATTTGTTGATGATAATAAATTATATTATTTAACTACAAATCTACACTCTGTGGATAGACTTAAAATAATAGAAGAAATAAAAGTTAAATTAAAAAATAAGGAAAATATAATTGTAATAAGTACTCAGCTAATAGAGGCTGGTGTGGATGTAGATTTCGAAATAGTAATAAGATCTTATACGGGCATTGACTCTATAATCCAATCAATGGGCAGATGCAACAGAGAAGGTAAAAGAAATTTTGGAATTGTGTATTTGATAAACTTGTCAAGACAAGTCGAAAATTTAGACCATATTATAAGTCTAAAAGAAAGAAAAGTTGCGGGGAAATATGCACTAGACAGATTAGATAAAAACCAAGAAATAAATGAGATAGTTGACTTATATTTTAATAAACTTTATGAAAACTTAACTTATAATAGACTAAGTTTTGAAATTAAAAACAGTAATTTAGTTGAATTATTGTCAACTAACGAAGATATGATAACTAATATAAGAAATATTGAAGAAAATCACTTAAAATATTTCAATAATATAAATATTGATATGTTTCAAAGTTTTAAAGAGGCTTATGATAATTTTAATTTAATAAATGAAAAGCAAAATACGGCAATTGTAGAATGCGAAGATACAAAACATTTTATAAATAAATTAAGAAATTTAGAAAAAGAATTTTATCAAAGCTATGACATTAATATTTTAAAGAATATGAAAATCATTATGAGGAAGTTGAATCCATACAGTGTGAATATAAATAATTCTAATTTAAATTTATGTGAAAAGATAATGGATGGAAAAGTTTATATATTGGAAGAAGAATTTTACAATAAAAAAACAGGAGTTGAATTTGAAAATTCAGATTTGTTTTTAATTTAAAAGGAGCATATATTCTGCTCCTTACACAAATAAAAAAATATTTCAATCCACAGAGTTTACTCTGATATATAAATTATACCAGAACATAATAAATAAAAAACTTGAATTAAAGTTAAAAAAATATTACACTAATAATAAAATGAAATATGAAAGGAGGGAAAATGGAAAAATCACAATTTTTTTACGCAAAAATTTATGGCTCTAGAGCTCTGTGGACTAGTCCAGAATCTAAAGCTGGGGGAGAAAAAATAACATATCAAATACCTACTAGAGAAGCTCTAAGAGGAATAATAGATGCAAATTATTTTAAGCCAACTATAAAAAATCAAATTGATGAAGTGAGAATTATGAAAAAAATTGAAACTTATTCTTTTGGAACAAGGCTTTTTTTGAAAGATTATTCTTCTGATTTGAGCAATTATACTTATCTTATAAATGTATGTTATTATGTGAAATTTCATTTTGAATGGAATTATGACAGGGACGATTTGAAAAATGATAGAAATATGAGGAAACATGAAGAAATTACAAAAAGATCATTAAAAAGAGGTGGAAGAAGACCAATATTTTTAGGCGTCAGTGAATGCATGGGATATATTGAAATGTTAAATAAAAACGAATATGAAAACGATATAGGTTATTATGATGACACTAATTTATCTTTTGGTATTATGTTTAACGGTTTTATATATCCAAAAAAAATTGAGGATAAATTAAAATCAACCTTTGCGCCAATAGAAATGAAAGAAGGAAGAATTAATTTTATAAAACCAGAAGAATGTAGAATTATAAATGAATTAAACGAATATAGCTTTAAATTTTCAAATCAAATAAAAAATGTTGACGAAGAATTGAATGAATATGGGGGCGAGATATGAGTTTACTTCAAGCACTTTATAATTCATACGAATATGCAAAAAACAATAATATGATTGATGATAATGATTCTTGTGATATTATTCTCCCTTTGTACCACGATAGTAAGAAATCTAATGGGAAAAATATAATTAGCATAAAACTTGATAAAAATTCTAATGTAGTTGATTCGAGATTTCTGACTAAAGAAGATTCTATAGTATTTCCTGTGACTGAAGATTCTGTTGCTAGATCAAGCGGAGCTAGTCCACATCCTATTGTTGATAATGGCTCATATTTATTTGATAAAGGTTCAAATAAAAATATAGCCTATATGACCCAATTAAAATATTGGCTAGATTATAGTGATGATGATTTTCTAAATGTAGTCTATAAATTCTTATCTAATTCTAAATCATTTGTAAAAATTTTAGATAAGTTATATATAGACTACGAAATTGAAGAGAATTTGAAAGTAAGCATAGATGATCCAAATAGTAAAAAAAGTAAAAAAAATGAGATAGATTTTTCTAAAATATTTTTCACATTTACTATAGAGGATTTTGACGGTCTCAAAGATGTATCTTTAAGTGAAAATAATAAATTACACAAATTATATCTGGATTATGTAAATTATTTAGATAAAAAAGATAGTGAAAAGAAAAAAATAATTTGTAATATAAGTGGAAAAGAGGATTATTTGTGTACAAAACATAGGCCTTTGATGGCTACAGCTAGGTTAATATCTCAAATTACTGCAAATAATGAAAATTTTTATGGCAGATTTAAAAGTCCAGAAGAAACTATTAAAATAGGAGCTAATACAAGTCAAGAAATTCATCTAATGGCGAAATATTTATTATCTTCAAAAGATACTAGTGTATGGCTAGGAGATAACACATATCTAATAAACTGGTTTTCAGATGATATAAAAAATGAGTCTGGTATAAATTTAAATTCAAGAATTTATAAAGTTAAAGAAAAATTTTCAAATCCAATAAGCGGAGAAGAAAATAAGATCGTTGGCGAATCTTTTCTAAAAGGGAAAATTTTATTTTCAGATGATTCAAAGTTTTATGTTGGAATTTTTGACAAAATAAGTAATGGAAGAGCTGCAGCAAAATATTTTAAAGAATTAGATGTTTCAATTTTAAAAGAAAATCTTAAAAAATGGCAGGACAAATATTATTGGTATGGATTTAACAAGGAAACAAATCAGGAAATATTATATACTCCAAGCCCTTATTCTATTACATTAGCTTCTTATGGAGTTGAAAGAAATGGAAAACTTTCACTAGATAATAAAAAGGTTTTGAGAAATCAAATGCAAAATATTATTTCTTGTATCATTGAAGGAAAAGATATAGGCAATAACATTATTAAATCTTTAGAAAATAATATAAAATTAAGAAGTAAGTATAAGGATACTTGGATAATAGTTAAAAATACTTCTTTAGCAGTTTTAAGAGGAAAATGGGAGATGGAAGATAATATGTTAGATAGAGAGAATTTAGATAGATCTTATCTTTACGGCAGATTGTTGGCATTATACGAAAGAGTTGAAAAATTATGTTTTGAAACAAAAGATAAAAGTAATCAAGACACTAGAATAACAAATGCAGAAAAATATTGGACAAGTTTTATAAATAATCCAGTTACAATGAACCTAAGATTAAGAGATGTTATAAAACCATACGAAAAAAAATTAATAGCTAATGAAAATAAAAAAAGAATTTACTTTAAAATAAAAAATGAGATTAATGAAGTAACCAATCTTATTGCTGATAATTATGATTATAGAAAAGAAGAAAATAGGAAAGCGTTGAGTTCGGGATTTATATTTGGGTATGAAGGACAAATTCAAGATATTTTTACAAAAAAGGAAAATAAGGAGCAAATAAATGATTAATAACAAAATAGATTTTATATTTACAATAAAAGTAGAAGGTGCAAATCCAAATGGAGATCCTTTGGCTGGAAATATGCCAAGAATTGATACAAATGGTTTTGGAGAAATAAGTGATGTATGTATCAAAAGAAAAATTAGAAATAGAATGCAAGATATGGGGCATGAAATATTTGTAAAATCTGATTATAGAAGTGATGATGGTTTCAATTCATTAGAAGCTAGATTCTTATCTAAGTTTGATAAAAATGATAAAAAATCAACAAATAGAGAAATAGAAGAAAAAGCATGCCAATATTGGCTTGATGTAAGATCATTTGGACAAGTTATAACCTATATGGATAATAGAGCCATAGGAATTAGAGGTCCAGTATCAATTTCAATCGCAAAGTCTATAGATACGGTTGATATAACAACTATGCAAATAACTAAAAGTGTAAATGGAAAAGAAGAAAAAAGTGGAAAAAGAAGCTCCGATACTATAGGATCAAAAAGTTATGTAGATTATGGAATATATGTAGTTAATGGAAGTGTAAATGCTTATTTTGCTGAGAAAACTGGTTTTTATGAAAAAGACTTGGAAATTTTAAAAGAAGCTATAAGAACCTTATTTATAAACGATATATCATCAGCAAGACCAGATGGTTCAATGGAAGTTAAAGATATTTACTGGATAAAACATAATTCTAAAATAGGAAATGTATCAAGTGGTAAATTAAAAGATTTATTAATATATGATACAAGCGATGAAATAAAGCTAAAAAGAAGTTATGAGGCACATAATATTAGACTAGATGAAGATAAACTTAAAGAATATGAAAAATTAGGTATAGAAGTAGAACATTTTGTAGGTTTATAAATGTATGATATAGATGATTGCTTATTGTTAAGTGGCATCCAACACTTTTTATTTTGTAAAAGACAATGGGCATTGATTCACATTGAAAATTTGTGGGAAGAAAATATATACACTAGTGAAGGAGAAATTCTTCATTCCAAGGCTGATAAACCATTTATAAAGGAAAAAAGAAAAAATAAACTAATATCAAGAGCTATGCCAATAAGTTCAAAAACTTTAGGTTTAAGTGGTATTTTAGATGTTATAGAATTTGAAAAATCAGAAGATGGTATAAATATAAAAGGAAAAAAAGGAAAGTGGAAAGCTACTATAATTGAGTATAAAAGAGGAAAAAAGAAAAAATACTCTTATGATGATTGTCAACTTATGGCAGAAGCTATTTGTCTAGAAGAAGAACTTGGCGTAAATCTAGAATATGGATATATTTATTATGGAAAAACTGATACTAGAGAAAAGATAATTTTTGAAGACAAATTAAGAGAGTTGACTATAGATACTGCAAAGCTTATGCACCAATATTATGATAAAAAAATTATTCCAAAAGCTGAATTTTATAGGAAATGTAAATTATGCTCACTATATGAAGTATGTAATCCAAGACTTACAAAAAAACCTAAAAGCATTCACAATTATTTATATGGAGAAGATTTATGAAAAAACTATTAAATACTTTGTATATAACAAATCCAGATGCTTATTTAAAAAGAGAGGGAGAGAATATACTTATATTTATAGATGGAAGATGTGTAAAAAGATATCCTATCCATATACTAAGTCAAATTATTTGTTTTAATTATATGGGTGTTAGTCCTTCTCTAATGAAGCTTTGCATGAAATCAAATGTAAGCATAAGTTTTTATGATCCTCATGGAAATTTTTGTGGAAGAGTTATTGGAAAAAGTTATGGAAATATCTATACTAGAAAAAAACAATATAAAATCAGTGAAAGTGAACAATCTTTAAATTTTTCGAAAAATATAATTTATGCGAAGGCATATAATTCTAGAAAATTATTAATTAGAGGAAAACTAGATCATAAAGATAAAATAAACTTAGAAAAAATGGAAAAAGCAATATATAGAATAAAGAACTTAATGCTAGAAATTCCAAAATCAAAATCTAAAGATGAACTTAGAGGAATAGAGGGAAAAATAGCAGCAGAATATTTTTTCGTATTTGATGAGCTTATTATAAAACAAAGAGAAGATTTTTATTTCAATGGAAGAAATAAGAGACCTCCACTTGACAGGGTTAATGCCTTATTGTCATTTATGTATAGTATTTTAACAAATAATATAGCTCAGGCATTAGAAGGAGTGGGGATAGATTCATATGCAGGATTCTTTCATACTGATAGACCAGGAAGAGTTAGTATGGCTTTAGATATTATTGAAGAAATGAGAGCCCCAATTATTGATAGATTTGTGCTAAGTCTAATAAATTTAAATAGGATAGATAAAAATAAATTCGAAGTGAAAGAAAATGGAGCAACACTATTAAATGATAAGGGAAGAAATATAGTTTTAAATTATTGGAATGAAAAGTGCCACGAAGAAATATATCATCCATTTATTGAAGAAAAAATACCGATAGGGCTTTTACCGCATATTCAAGCACAACTTTTAAATAGTTATTTAAGAGGAGATATAGAGGCCTATCCACCTTATATAAGGAAGTGATAAATGCAAGTATTAATTACATATGATGTAAAGACGTCAAGTAAAAAGGGAAATAGAAGATTAAGACAAGTAGCTAAAATATGTACTAACTACGGGCAAAGAGTACAAAATTCAGTATTTGAATTAAATATCTATCCTTCAGATTTAGTAAAAATAAAATCTCAACTAAAAAAAGTAATAGATTTAGAAGAAGATAGTATAAGAATATACAATTTAGGGAAAAATTGGGAAAGAAGGGTAGAATCATTAGGAAAAGATGAAACATACAACCCTGAAAAAGATTTATTGATTATTTGAGGTTCTTATTTGAACATATAATAAGTAAATCTATCTCATATATTTGATAAAAATTAGATATATTTTTTTAAAATATAGGCCTAATTTTTAAAAAAAGTCTTGCAAAGACTCAAAATTTGCAGTCACTCCCTTCACGGGAGTGTGGATTGAAATAGAAACTATCATTTTAAGAATATTATAAAAATCAAATGGCGTCACTCCCTTCACGGGAGTGTGGATTGAAATCATTTACATCTAACATTTCATTTATCAAAAGCAAGCTGTCACTCCCTTCACGGGAGTGTGGATTGAAATTATTAAATCATTCATAAAACTTGATTTTTTTAACGTCACTCCCTTCACGGGAGTGTGGATTGAAATTTTATTTTATCAAGGAACTCTAAGTATAGTATTAAAAACAGTCACTCCCTTCACGGGAGTGTGGATTGAAATACTTCCTAATTGAGACATAATAGCATTAACTGTAGTGTCACTCCCTTCACGGGAGTGTGGATTGAAATCAATCCCTAGAACTGATGTTGATAAGGGACAAGAACTTCAAAGTCACTCCCTTCACGGGAGTGTGGATTGAAATAATCACTTTAAATTCGCTCATTTCCTCTACTCCATTTCCGTCACTCCCTTCACGGGAGTGTGGATTGAAATTATACATCTTCTAATTAAGATTGGTATGTCTCTCTTAAGTCACTCCCTTTACGGGAGTGTGGATTGAAATTGAATAAGTGTGAATTAAATCCAATAATTTATCAAAGTCACTCCCTTTACGGGAGTGTGGATTGAAATTATCTTCTGTTATAAAAATAAACATTCTGTAAGGATTTCGTCACTCCCTTCACGGAAGTGTGGATTGAAATAAACCATACCAAACAGTAATAGCTATAAAAGTGCGTCACTCCCTTCACGGGAGTGTGGATTGAAATCTTGTTAAATTATATCGTCTGTTTTCCAACACTTGATCTCACTCCCTTCACGGGGGAGTGTGGATTGAAATAATTAAAAGATATTTCAGCAAAGAAGATTTAAATATGTCACTCTTTTCGTGATTGTGATGATTTAAATGATCCCAGGAATTAAAAAAATCAGAATATTATTTGCTAGTTTATATATGAAAGTTAATTTTTAATATAATTTTACGTTTTTATAGAAGAATTAATGCTTTATTATTCGTCTCATATTTTTTACTGAAATTTATCGAAAAATTTACTTTAAAGGAGGTTTTATGAATTTTATTGAACTTGTAAAGAATCGTTATTCTTGTAAAAATTTTAGTGATAAAAAAGTTGAAAAGGAGAAGCTTGATATTATTCTTGAAGCGGGCAGGCTTGCACCTACTGCTAAGAACAATCAGATTCAAAGAATTTACGTTGCAAAATCAAATGATGCTCTTATAAAAATTGATGAGCTTACTCATTGTAGGTATAAGGCTCCTCTTGTTTTGCTTGTAGCTTTTGATGAGAGTGAGGCTTTTGTTTATCCGGGAGGAGAATATAATACTGGTGTTGAAGATGCTACGATTGTTGCAAGTCACATGGTCTTGGCAGCTGCAAGCCTTGGCGTTGATTCTTGTTGGGTAAATCTTTTTGATCCTGATAAGGCTCATGAGAAATTTTCTTTGCCTAAAAATGAAAAAATTGTTGCGATGATTGATTTGGGCTATGCAAATGATGGAGTTAAGCCTTTAGAAAATCATTATAAACGCAAAAATATTGATGAAACTGTAAAAATTATTTAGGGTAAATCATAATTCTTTTGATTTTAAAATCTATTTTTGCTAATTATAAAAGCTTTTGCTGAATTTTATAGTTAGATAATAAACAATAAAATTCTTAAAAATTAGTAATAGAAATTTATATTTTTGATTTTTAAGAAATTAATAAGTTTCTATTAATAAATGTCATAGTTCTAAAATTAGAGAAATTTTTGTAAATAGAAGATGTTTTTTTGATACTGCAATAAAAGTAATTATATAATTGGGAAGGTAACATAAAAATAAAATTTATACATTCTAAATAATACAATAAAATGATTTTATAGCATTCTTCTTACTATTAATAATTTCTTTTAAATTATCTAAATGTAATTTAAAAAGATTAGAAACCATCCTTTTTCAAAAAGTGACATCAATAATATATATCCATTAAAGTTATAGATTAATGTCAAAAAATTCTTACCAGAAACAAGTTTATCAGCAGACTTAATTCAATTTAAGATGTCAATTAGAATATAAGGCTTTGTATTTATTACAGTAGATAATTTAAAACATGTTTTAATATATTATAGCTGAATCTAAAGTATATACATGAATGATTAGGATATTTTAATGTGGATTTTAGAATATAAATAGTTGCATCATCAATAAAATTTATTATATTTTTAAAAATAAAAGTGTAACACTTACAAAAATCAAACTATTATTTTTGTAAGTGTTACACTTATTAGCAAATTCAAGATATTTTACCATTCTAAAAATCTTTTAGGATTTTCTATTAAGATTTTATCAAATGATTTTTTATCAATCTCTTTTATAAAATTTTCTCTAAAGTCCGTTAGAATATAGTCTAACCCCGGTTTTCCTTTGTAGGCTTTTAAATATTTTTTTCTACCCATGTCTCCCGATATATTAATTTTATCAATATATCCTGCTTGTATTAACTTTGAAAGTATTTTTATTTTATTAATATCTTCATAAAGTGGATCTCTACCTACATGGTCAAAGCTAATTGAGGCTCCCGTTTTAACTATTTCCAAAATATAGGCATAATCCATTGTTAAATCAACATGGCTTAAACATACTTTTTTCAAATCAACTCCAAATTTTTCTAATAATTTGATTTGTTGAATACCCATAGTTCCTTTATCACAGTGTGTAATAAAAGGAATTTTGGTATCTCTATGGACTTTTGCTTCGATTTCTATAATTCTTTTTTCTTTGGCAGTTATCTTATTATTACTTGTTCCAAATTTCATTGCAACTGGCAAGAGATTTTTTTCTGTAACACCTTCTAAAATTTCTCTTTTTAAAAAAATATATATATCGTCATCTGTCATTTTATCAAGCCATTTTGGCATAAATTCTTCCTTATGAAATCCGGTTACAAACATAAGATTAACAGATGTTTTTTTAGCTATATTAAAAAGCGCAATAGGATTTCTTCCATAGTTTATTGGAGTTAAATCAACAATACTTCTGCCATTGGATTTTTTGAAAAAATCCAATTCTTCAATCATTTTATCAGGGTTATCTAAGGTATAATCGTAATAATTAAATAATTCGTTTGGTTTTACATATATGTGTTCATGAATTAGGGTATTACCTAAATTTTTCCCGTCAATGTTTCCTCTTACTGTTCTAATCATTTTACCATTCCGCTATAGTTCCGTCATAGTGTGTCCATGAAGGATTGGTCCAAACTAAGCCTTCTTTTGCAATTTCATCTAAATAGTCTTCGTCAATTTCGATTCCTAGACCACTTTTTTTAGGAATATCAACAAAACCGTCTTTAAATTCAAATATTTCTTTATTTTTGACAAAATCAAGAAGGTCAAAACCTTTATTATAGTGGATACCTAAACTTTGCTCTTGTATAAATACGTTAGGTGTACATGAATCCACTTGCAAAGTTGCAGCAAGTGCTATTGGTCCATATGGAGCATGAGGAGCAACTGCCATATCGTAAGCTTCAGCCATGGCAGCAATCTTTCTAAGCTCTAATATGCCACCACATAAGGCAACATCAGGTTGAATAATATCAATGGCTTTTTGCTCGAATATTTTTTTGAATGCCCACCTTGTATATTCTCTTTCTCCAGTAGCAAGAGGAGTGGAAACAAGATTTGATATGGTTTTGTAATACTCATAATTTTCAGGAAGAACTACCTCTTCTAAAAACATTGGATGGAATTGTTCAAGCTCTTTTGCAAGAACCTTTGCCATAGGTTTATGAACTCTTCCATGAAAATCTATACCAATATTGATTTTATCTCCAAAATTTTCCCTTAATATGCTTACTCTTTCGATAACACTATCGACTTTTTCTATAGTATCTATATAGTGTAATTCTTCGGTAGCATTCATTTTTATAGAATCGAAACCTCTGTTAATTCTATCTTGAGCTTGTTCTAATACTCCTGATGGTCTATCTCCACCAATCCATGAGTAAACTTTAATTTTATCTCTAGCAACTCCTCCGAGCAATTCATAAACAGGGACATTTAAAGCCTTACCTTTAATATCCCATAGAGCCATTTCGAATCCTGAAACTATAGTTGCATTTATAGGGCCACCTCTGAAAAAGGATCTGTGCATTTGTTGAAAAAGTCTTTCAATCTCAAAAGGATTTCTACCTATTAGAACTCTTTTTCCAATTTCATAAGCACAAGCTACAACTGTTTCAGTTTTTGTTCCAGAGATTAATTCTCCCCAACCTGAAATACCTTCATCAGTAATTATTTTTACAAATATCCATCTAGGTTTTACTTTGTATACTTTTATGTCTGTTATTTTCATATTTTTATCCTATAATACCACCTAATAATCCAAAAATTTTAGAAATAATAAATCCTAAAATATGGGTTCCAGCATCTTCTGTTGTTACTAAATCCATTCCATTAGGAAGAACGAATCCACCTTGAACAGATAATTGTGTATGAATTGGTGCAAGTGAAGTTGCTATTAATAATACACAAATTGTAATAACTGTTGTTGATAAAACACCTCTAAAAATATTTCCTTTTGAAAATGCTACAGGCCATGCAGCTAACCACATTGCTTGGTAAGCTATATCTGCAACAGGAAGTAATTTATTACCTGGCAATACTGCTGCTAAAACTAAAGTAATAGGAACCATTATTATACCTATAGCTATAGCACTAGAGTTTGCAACTGTCAAAGCAGCATCAATTCCCATTGTAAATTGATTTCCAGGAAACTTTTTATTAAGTAATTCTTTTATAGATTCAGCAAAAGGTAGCAAACCTTCCATTAAAACTCTCATCATTACAGGAGTAAGAACCATAGTTGCTGCTGTAGCCATACCAAGTATTAAAATTGTAGATATAGTTTCTTTTGCCAAGATTCCGATTAGCATTCCAAATATTAGTCCCATAAACATAGGTTCACCGACAAAACCAAATTTTTCTTGAACTTTGCCAGGGTTGGCATTAATTTTATTTAATCCAGGAATAAGATCCCATAGTTTATTTAATACATAAGCAATAGGTGCCCAACCAACTGAATTAGCTGTTGGGAAATTTACACCTTCCATACCGAAATAATCCTCAACTAATGGTGTGGTCCAATCAGCAAGTTTAAAAGTTATTATTGCATCAATTGCTCCAGCTAAAAGAGCCAAAAATACATTTTGATTTGTAACAAAATATGTTATTGCTGCTGTAAAGATGAAGTGATTATAAGACCAAAAGTCTACCATTACAGTTTTTGTTTTTTTAGTAATAAGCATTAATATATTAATTCCGATTACAATAAATACAACAACTGCAGCTAAAGGGAAAGCCCATGTTGCAGCTGCTCTTGCAGGCCAGCCTACATCTAAAATACTTGCTTGAATACCCCAATTTTCTACCATTTTTTGAACTGCAGGACTTACTTGTTGGATAAACCAGTTAATAACTATATTAACTCCTGCAAAACCTATTCCTGTCATTAGAGCAGACTTAATCAGAATTTTTATTTTGACTCTAAATATTAGACCTATTATAAAAATTATTATAGGCATCATTACCATTGGACCGAGAGATGCTATCCAATTTAATCCATCTACTATAATTTGCATAAAATCCTCCTATTATTTACTTAGTATTTCAACTATTTCATTGATGGTTTTATCTTCGTTAATACCTGTTATAAAAGGCATTCCAGATACAACTGGTATATCACCACTAATATCCTTGCCTAACTTTCCAGTAGGAACAATCAAATCAACATCATTTGTTTTTAATGCACCTGATATTTCTGAAAATTTCATTTGTAAAATTTTTGGTTGAGCCAATTTGTGTTTTTCTACAAGATTTTTGATTTTATTTACAGCTATAGTTGATGTGATCATTGAAGATGCACATGCAACGATTATTGTTTTACTATTCATTTGTTACTTTCTCCTTAAATAAATTATTTATGATATTTTTAATTTCATTTTCATTTTTACATTCTAATATTTCTTTTAGCTTTTCTTGATTTTGCACCAAAGCCATAAGTTTTTGTAAAACTTCAACTTTTTTATCTCCAGTATTGAAAAATAAGTGAATTATTATATCAACACTAACATCTTTATCAGGATCATCCATCCTCTTAAAAATTAGGGGGCTTTTAAGAGTTGATAAAACTATTCCTTCAACATTTGAATACTTATGGTCAGTATGAGGAATGGCTATGTTAATATTTCCTATTTTAAGACCAGTTGGAAATATTTTTTCCCTATCTATAATTGAATCCAGATATTTCTCACAAACTGAATTTGTTTTATACATTTTTTCAAAAGTTTCCTTAAAATACTCAGAAGTATTTGAGTATTCAACATTTATATTTGCGTATATAAGTTCCATTTATAAGCTACTTTCTTCATAAGAATTGATTATATCAAGAATTTTATCTACTGATTTTAACAATTCTTCCGTATTTCTATTTTTTACATCTTCCTTATTAAACATGGAAGAACCAACACCTACATAACTTGCACCACAAGTCAAAAAGTCTTTTAAATTTTCTTTTTTAACACCTCCCACAGCCATTATATTTAGTTTATCAAGTGGGCCCATAACTTGATTAACGTAATTAGATTTTAATGAAGAAAAAGGAAATACTTTAATGATATCAGCACCATAAAGAACCATTTTGTAGATTTCACTTGGAGTCATAGCACCTGGTACTGTATATACTCCTTTTTCTTTTGCATAATCTATAACTTCTTTGCTTAGAGTTACTGGACTTAATATAAATTTTGCACCGTTTGTTATAGCATCTTTTGCTTGGTCCAAATTTAATATTGTGCCAGCACCTATCATAATCTTTTTCCCAAATTCTTTAGAAGCATCTTTTATAATTTTTAGGTAATTATCTGTATTACTTGTAACTTCTATGCCTACATTTTTTTTAGAATCAGCAAGAATCTTTATAAGATACAAAGCATCTTCATAAGAGTATCCTCTAAGGATAATTGTTAATCTGGGATAGTTTTTAATTTCTTTCATTATTATTACCTTCCTTAAAATATTCCAAAATTTCTTTAACTGACTTATTTCTTAGCTTTTTTATTTCCTCGAAAGAAAAAATGATATTATATATTTCGTTTATACAATTTTTAAAATCATCATTATCTTTTTCTATAAAATTAAATAATATTATGACCTTAACGCATCCTTCATTCCGTTTAATATCTTTATTTAGTGTAAATATAGAGATATTAGATTTTTTTATCGTTTTTGAATTAGCATGGGGAAGAGCAATTCCTGTTTCAAAAAATGTTCTTCCATGTTTTTCTCTATCTACGATAGAATTTTTAAAATCATCATAAACCAAATCTTTTTTTCTAAGAATTTCAAAAGCCTTAATAATAAAATCTTCTTTCGAATCAACCTTGAAGTTTGTATAAATTAAGTCCTCTCTTAAATATTTATCAATAGATGCAAATGAATTTTTTCTCGAATCAAGTAAATCAAATTTATTGTAAGTGGTTATTATATTTATATAATCTTCAGTTGTTATGGTAGGAGAAACCTTAACTACAGGAATATCAGGATCATGATAATCAATAGAGATTATTATCATATCTGCAATAACTTTGTTATTTTTAATATCTTCCAAATTTTTAACTATGATTTCACAATCTTTAGGAAGAAATTTTTTTACCTTTTCCAATATTATTTGAGAAAACACCATTCCATATTGGCATAAAATTATAATTTTTTTAAAGTTGTTTTGTTTTTCTATAGCTATTAAAAAATGCAAAAGAACTAAAGAAACTTCATTGCCATTTAAAGTAACTTTGTAGGTATTTTCAATCAATTCAAGAGCATTCCAAACGATTTTATATAAAGAAAAATATTCATTTTTAATATCTTCTAAAAGTTTAAAGTAAATATAAATATCATTTTGTAAACGAGATACCATTAAAGGAAGATGATATTTTAAAGATGAAATAAGTACTTGGTTGTTAGTTAAATCACTATTTATATCCTTAGAAACCTTGCTTATTATTTCTTTTGTCAATGAAAGATCTATCGAATTATCTTTATATGAATACTTATATAAGCCATGCGTATAAATTAAATTTATTAAATATTTTATTTCACAAGAGTTTACGCAAGAAAAATTACTTACTAATAAAGATTTAATTTTATATTCAATATTTTTGTCTAAGTCTATAATTTCATCAAGATATTGGACTTTATGGCCACAACTTCTGCGATCATAAAATATTGCTGTAGAAATATAAAATGAATCGTAGTAATAATTTGGTATATTTATATTTTCTATAGAATTTATAAAATCTATGATATCTTTTAAAATAAGTTTGCCCTATTTGATAACAATTCCCTTTGAACTTCATCTATTGAAACTTTGTATTTATAAATCACGTTATATATAAGATATTTAAGAGCTGATTGTATAAGTGTTTCAGAACCTTTAATTTCCAAAAAATCATTTTGTACAAAAATTTCAACGTCAAATTTTCTTATATAATAATTGAAATTCTTAATGTCATTATAAATTGAACTTTTGCTAATATAGAATTTATCTGAAATATCAGTTATAGTGGTTTTGTAGGAATTTCCAATAAGCATTTTGATTAAATAAATTCTTCTGCTTTCAATATCTAAATAATCATTGTGTGAAAAAAATTTATTTATTGACAAATCAATATTAGAATTATCATTTAAAACAATCCCTAAAGAAGGTTTTTTATCTATAAACAGATGAGGTTTATCATTTAAAGAGTTGATTTCATCGATGTATTTGTAGATTGTCTTAGTGGATAAATTTAAAGATTTTGCATAGTAAGAAGCGGGCTTGTAATTACTATTTTCTTTTAATAAATCAATAAATTTAAGAATATTATTTTTCACCTTATCCTCCTTAATAAAAGGTTATCATTTTTAAATAATTGAGTAAAATCAAACAACTTCCACATTAAAACTGCAAATTTAAAATTTTTTTATTAATTCTAAATGGAAAAGTGCTTTTGCAATATATGAAATGAATTTCATTTTGCAAAAGCACTTTTTTATATTTTATTTGATATTAACTTTTAAATTTTATTTCAAAACAAATTCCATCACAACTGGATTGTGGTCGGAGTATTGGAAATTTTCTTTTTCTTGGGTTTTTATGGTTTTTATTTTTATGTTATCTGTTGCCATAAATCCGTCTATGGTTGAAAGATAGGCGTCTTTTCCTGTGTATGGTTTGTCGTTTACTACTGATGTTTCTCCGTTTTTGTCGTAGTAGAGTTTTATATTTTCTGTTAGCAATTCTTTTGGCAAAATTTTTGGATTCCAAATTCCTTCTGGCAATTCTTTGTAATTTCCTGTTAGCTCTTGGTTAAAATCTCCGCCTACTATCACATAATTTCCTTTTTTATATTCTTTGTTTACGAAATTTATTATTTCTTTTGTTTGTGCAATTCTTCCGTTGTTTCCTTTTTCGTAGGCGTCTAAGTGGACATTTACTATTACTAATTTTTTGTTGGAATTTTTTATGTCGATGTATGAAGGGTTGAAGGCTCTTTTTAGGTTTACTAGTCTTGATGGAAATTTGTGAGGGATTTCTTGTTGGTATCTTTTTGATTTTTGTATTTTAAAATTTGTTTGAGTCATTATTCCTGATTCTACTTTTCCCATTGGTGGGATTGGATATGGAATAAAGGCAGCCTTAAAATTTAGGGCGAAGGTTGTGTTGCCCAAAAGTTTTTTTCTTATTTTTTCGTACTCGTTAATGTGGTAGGTTCTTTTTGAATTTATATCTACTTCTTGGAAAAATTTTATGTCGGCATTTATGTTTTCGCTTGAATTAATGATGTGGTTAATTGATTTTTCTACATGGCTTTTGTTTATTGGAAAGACCATTTTTCCACCGTCCATAAAGAAATCCGTGTCTTTATCAAGTCCGCCGTATCCAATATTCCAAGTCATTATCGTATAAGTTTTTCCGATTTCTGGATTTTTATCGCCCTTTCCTTGAATTTCTACATTTTCTATTTTTTCTGGTCGGTACTCTTTTATCCAAAGATATGATAGGAGAATTAAAATTCCTATTAGAAGTATTCCTATTATGGAAAAGATAATTTTTAATGTTTTTTTCATTTTTCACCTCTATAATTTTTGGGAAATTTCCCTTATTTGTTATTTGTATAATATAAATACCCTTTTTTCTTCTTATATATAAGGAAAGAAAATTAAAATAAGAAAAATAAATAAAATCTCTATAATTACTTTGTAAAATAAAGTGAATAAGATTGTTTTAAATTTCTAGAAAAGTATAGTTACTTTACGAAAGATTATGTATCAAAAAATATTTACAATATAAATAAAGAGCTTTTAATTGATGGAGTTATTATGGAAAAAGTAAAAATTATAGCTGATTCGGGATGTAATATAGACCTTGACATGGCGAAGGAATATGATATTTCAATACTTCCTTTTAATATAAATTTCAAAGACAAATCATACACCGACCTTTACGAATTAAGTAGGGAAGATTTTTTTATAAAATATAAGGAGAGCAAGGAGAGAGTTACAACTTCTATGCCATCTCCTGGGAAATTTTTGAAATTATTGGAAGAAGAATACCAAAAAGGATATAGAAATTTTATAGTGTTTTCAATTACAAAGAAATTTTCTGGAATTTATCAAATGATGGATATGATGAAAGAGGAATTTGTAGAAGAAAATCCAGATGCAAGAATTAAAATAATAGATACAAATACAGCCACAATAGCTGCAATTTATCCTGTAATAAAAGCTGCAATTTATGCGAAAGACGGAATGGGACTTGATGAAATTTACAAAAAAAGTCTGGATAATTTAAAATATTGTAATGTTGCAGGAGTTGTAAAAAATTTGGATGCCTTGGTTAGGGGCGGAAGACTTCCAAAAACTATAGCCAAGCTTGCAAATTTAATTTCATTTTCTCCGGTTTTGTGCATAGAAGATGGAGAAATAAAATTAATAAAAAAAGTCACAGGAAAGAAAAAATCATACAAAGAATTGATAAGATATTTGAAAAAGCTTTGCAAAAAATACAAGAATTATCAAATAATAATTGGCGGAGCAGATAGTGGAGAAGAAATTGAAATTTTAAAAGAAGGACTAAGTAGCGAAATAGAAAATGCCCTAGATTTTAAAATAATAGACGTAACAGCAGTAATAGGCTCCCACTTAGGAGATGGAGTAATTTTCTGCTCGGTTTTTCCAATAAATTAGATTTAATGATTTGAAATAAAATATTTTCGTTTTAAATTTTTGTAATCGAATTTAACTAGTTTGTAAATAACCCAAGTCCAATCATTTGGGATCAGGCTATTGGCAAAGTAAATTTTTTCCCGTTTCGGTTGTTTATCCCGATTTATCGTGTGCAACAAGCGGAAAACCAGTAGCAACAAAAGCCCCATATGGATATATAAAAGACCCTAAGAACAAATATTTTTTGACAAAAGGAGTAAGGAAACATTTCAAGATAAGCTGTTCAAGATAGTACAATCGGAACGGAAAGAATGAAAAATAGACTGATTAGCTATAAAAAACAAAACTATAAGTTGTAAAAAAATGTTATGGAAAAATTTAATCAAAAAAGATATAATGCTATAAAAAATTAGAAAAGATAGGAGATTATAAAATGGGATTGTTTGGGTTATTTGGAGGCAAGAAAACAGTTGAACTTGATAAAGCAAAAAGTTATGAAAATAAAAATCGCATGAGGGAAATTTTTGATGCTAAAGTAAATAATGGTTCGGAATATAAAATAGTTTATGCTTATTCAGAAGATATAGGAGGTGATAATTTCGCAGTGCTTCGTACTGTTTCCTATAAATACAGAAGTTTTATACTTGGCTATAAGGAAGATGACCTAAGTTTAGTTTTTCTTGAAGTAAGCCCTGATTTAAATCAGGTTGGAGAAGCTCTTTTGTATAAACCGCAAGATGTAAAGAAAACCAATTTTACAAAGATGGTAGGTGCATATTATTTACAATATGGAAATTCGTTTAAGAAAGAATTTTTTAACTTTTTTGTTCCTGAGACTATTGATGATATAGTCAACCATGATTGGTATGATGAAGATACATTTACTTACATTGACCAAAAAGAAGTACATAGTAGTTGGGTGGATTTTTGGAATAAATTTTGTAAATAAAAGGTAATTTATTATTAATATGTTACCAAATTATATTTTGTCTTTTATACTTACAGTATTCCTAATATATAGTTTTATAAATATAAAAGTTAAAAAAGATAAGGTTAGCAACGGCTGTCTTTATGGAATAGGAATTCTTATTGCAATATTACTACTTGGAATGTCTATTTATGGAATAATATTTAATATTCCATTAGGGCAAGTACAGACGATAATAGAAAATAGCTTCAAATAAGAAAATATAGATTTGAGAAACAGTAAATCAAAAATGGTTTACTGTTTTTTCTTTGCTCAAAAACATAAAGAAAGGAAAACAGAAAATGAAAAACATAGATGAAAAAATTTAAATTTTTATTATTTTTTTACTCTGAGAAAATAAAAAATTTTTAATAACAAATTTTTTTTATTTATATTTACATTCTCAAAAAATAAAACCAATATAATGATATTCAATCTCAGATTATTCGGTGTATAATTGTTAATGAAGATAGTGATAATGTATATCATTATTTTACATAATATTATTATGACTAAGTAAAACTTCACTGGTTCGGTTAGCTTGATTTCTTTTTTTTAGAGATTGCTGATATTGACTATTATTACGAAAAATCATATAATTATAAGCCATAAATAAATTTATTTAAAATAATAGATTAATAAATAGAAAGAAGGAATATATGCCAATAACCTTATTAAATAATGGACAAGAAGCAGAAGTTATTAGAGTAACTGGAAATGATGAAATGAAAACCCATCTTTCAAATTTAGGTTTTGTAAAGGGGAAAAAAGTTAAATTATTTTTCTTTGATGGAGTAAATTACATTATTATGGTTGACAATAGCAAGTATGCTCTTAACAAAGACTTAGCAAAAAGAATATACGTGAGGGAGATATAATAATGAAAACTTTAAAAGATGTAGCAGTAGGAGAAACTGCTATAATAAAAAAAATTAAGGGAGATGGAGCTACCATAAGAAGAATTATGGATATGGGTCTTACAAAAAAAACTGAAGTTTATGTAAGAAAAATTGCTCCATTGGGAGATCCTATCCAAGTTAATTTGCGTGGTTATGAATTAACTCTTAGAAAAGAAGATGCAAAAAATATAGTAGTGGAGGAATAGATGACCTATACAGTTGCTTTAGCTGGAAATCCTAATTCAGGAAAAACTACTCTTTTTAATGAGCTTACAGGTTCAAGCCAAAGAGTGGGTAACTGGCCAGGGGTTACGGTTGATAAAAAAGAAGGAAAATTAAAAGGGCACAAGGATATTATCATCCAAGATTTGCCAGGAATTTATTCACTTTCTCCTTATACAATGGAAGAAGTGGTTTCAAGAGAATATTTGGTTGAACAAAAACCAGATTTGATTGTAAATTTAGTTGATGGTTCAAATTTGATTAGAAATCTTTATCTTACAAGTCAGCTTATTGAACTTGGTATTCCAACAATAATAGCTTTGAATATGATGGATATTGTTAAATCAAACGGCGATGTTATTGATAAAGATAATCTTTCTGAAATTCTTGGCTGTCCAGTTGTAGAAATTGTTGCTAGTAAGAAAAAAGGAACAAAAGATTTAATAGAAAAAATTGTAAAATCACAAAATAAATTATCTTTGCCTAAGCCATTGATATATTCTGGAGAGCTAGAAGAAGTTTTAGAAAAAATTTCTAGTGAAATTTCAGATTCTGTTGATTCTAAATTAGAAAGATATTTATCAATAAAGGCTTTTGAAAATGATGAAGATATGTTTGAAAATATTTCTTTATCAACTAGCCAAAAAGAAAATATAAAATCTTTAAGAGAAGATTTTGAGAAAAAAGAAGATGATGTTGCTGAGGGAATTATAACTACAGAAAGATATGATGCTCTTGGAGAAGTTGGAGAAAAAGTTTTAAAGAAAGCTCCTCCAAAACTTTCAACAACTGATAAAATTGATAAAATTGTTACAAATAGAATTTTGGGACTTCCAATTTTCGCTCTTGTAATGTTTGTAATTTATTATATAGCAATTTCAACTTTGGGAACTGGTGCAACTGATGCTGTAAATGGATTTTTTGAAGACACAATGACACCAGCAGTAGCAGATTTTCTAGCAAATATTGGAATTAATGATGTTTTAGTAGGACTTGTAACTGATGGAATTATTGCTGGAGTTGGAGCAGTTCTTGGATTTTTACCACAAATGTTAGTATTGTTTGCCCTACTTTCAATTCTTGAAGATATAGGATATATGGCAAGAGTTGCCTTTGTAATGGATAGGGTATTTAGAAAATTTGGACTTTCTGGAAAATCTTTTATACCAGTTATGATAGGAACAGGTTGTTCAGTTCCTGGAATTCAAGCATCAAGAACAATTGAAAATGAAAGAGATAGAAGAATTACAATTATGACTACATCTTTTATGCCATGTTCTGCAAAACTTCCAGTAATTGCTTTGATAGCTGGAGCATTTTTCAAAAAAGATCAAGCTTTAGTAACATTTTCATTTTATATAATAGGAATACTTTCTGTAATAGTTTCTGGTATTATTTTAAAGAAATTTAAAGAATTTGCATCAGATCCAGCTCCATTTGTTATGGAACTTCCACCTTATCATGCACCAAGAGTTACTTCAGTTTTAAGAGATATATTTAATAAAGGAATGAGCTTTGTAAAAAGAGCTGGAACAATAATTTTAGTTTCATCTATAATTATTTGGTTCTTATCAAACTTTGACTTCTCATTTAAAATGGTTGAAGCTGAATCAGAAAACTCAATACTTGCAGTTTTAGGTGGATATTTGGCGGTTTTATTTAAACCATTAGGATTTGGACAATGGCAATCAGCAGTAGCAACAATTACAGGATTTGTTGCAAAAGAAAACGTAGTTTCAACAATGGGAGTTGTTCTTGGAATTGGAGCAGATCTTGATGAAACAAATAGACAATTAATTACAGCTTTCAACCAAGCAATAGGAACACCAGTTGCTGGATACTCATTCTTGCTTTTCAATATGCTTTGTATGCCATGTTTTGCAGCAGTTGGAGCTATAAAAACAGAAATGAATAATAATAGATGGACACTTATTGCTATAGGATACCAAATGGCATTTGCCTATGCGATTGCATTTATTTTCTATCATTTAGCAAATTGCTTTGTATATAAAGAATTTTCATTTATGACAATACTTGCAATATTAGTGTTGATAGGTGTTTTGTATTTGATTTTTAGACCTGTAAAATACAAAGAAGAAAAAAGATCTTACAAATTAAATTTTGCAAGAAAATAAAAAAATCATTATGAAGGGATGGTTTTATGAATATACAATCTTGGATACTTTTGATAATAATTTTGGGAACTTGCTCTTATATAATCTATACTAGATTTATAAAAGAAGGCTCAAATTTTGGTTGCAAAGACTGTGCTCAAAAAACTTCTTGCAATAGTGGAAAGTGTCAAAGTAAAAAAGAAAAAAATAAAGAAAAATCTAAATCATGTCCATATTGTGACTGATTTAAATTTAAAATAATTATTAATTAAGAAAGGCTTTTGTAAATTGATTATTTCCATGAAGGATGTATTTGCAAAAGCTCTTTTTTAAAAATATAAAATAATTCACAATAAATTTTGCCGATATTAGAAATCATTACAAATGATAAAGATTTTTATTAGCAAAATTTAAAATAAAGCTAAAAAAATTTGCAAAAAATAATTAAAGCGGTTATAATTATTTCAATAAAAAAAATAGGAGGAAAAGATGATTAAAGTAAACAAAAAAATTATAAGTACAGGTATTGGAGTAATAGCGGGAGCTATTGGAGGAAAGGTTCTTACATCAAAATTAGCAAAAAAAGCTGCTGTAGCTACAGTCCAACAAGGATTGAAAGCAAAAAGTGCTGTTGATAAAACTGTAGAAAATATAAAAGTTACAACTGATGATATAGTGGCTGAAGCAAAAATTAAAAATGAAATTGAAGAAAGACTTGAAGCTGAAGCAAAAGATAAGCTTGATATAGAAAATGTTGCTTCAGAAGCTAAAGAAGAAGTTAAGGAAGAAATAATAAAAGAAATTAAAGAGGACTAGGATGAGAGCGGCCATAAAGGCGAGAACTATTGGAAGAAGTAGGTTTATTTACGAGGATTATCTAAAAAAATCTAACGTCAATAAATTAAAGTACAAAATTGAACAAGTAAAGGGCGTGAAATCTTGTGAAATTTCTTATATATCAAAATCTATTATTGTAAATTATGATGAAGATTATATAGGAAATATTGCAAGATTTATCCTTGACTTTGATCTTAAATCTTTGGATAATTTTGAAATTGATGATGCAGATTTTATTCCACAAGTTGATAAATCAATTTTTCATATATTAAGAAATTCAGCATACAAGAGAATTGTATTTGGTTATCTTATGCCTATCAGTATTAGACCATTTTTTACACTTTTGAGAGCTTATCCTTTTGTAAAGGAAGGCTTAAAATCTATAAAAAATAAAAAAATAGATGTGGCAGTTTTGGATGCAAGTGCAATTACAATTTCTATAATTACAGGAAAATTTGGGGATGCTGCTAGCATAATGGCTCTTTTATCATTGGGAGAAGAGCTTGAAGATTATACCTTAAAAAAATCAAGACTTAATTTAAAATCTTCGCTTGCTTTAAATGTTGATAAAGTTTTTGTAAAATATGGAAATCAAAAAATAATCAAAAATCTAAAAGATGTAGAAATCGGAGATTTAATTTATATTTCTATGGGAAGTAAAATTCCTGTGGATGGAGAAGTTGTTGAGGGCTTTGCCATGGTAAATGAGGCTTCATTTACTGGAGAGGCAAAAGCTGTTGAAAAAAATGAAAATTCTACTGTTTTTGCAGGGACTGTTCTTGAAGAAGGAGAGCTTTTAGTAAAAACTAATAAAAAATATGGAGATTCTAGATTAAATCACATAATAAAACTTATTGAAGATAGTGAAAAAAATAAATCTCTTGCTCAATTAAAAGCAGAATCTATGGCTGATTCTTTGGTAAAATATTCTTTTATTGGGGCAGGATTAACATATTTATTTACAAGAAATTTCATAAAAGCAAAATCATTTTTGATGGTGGATTATTCTTGTGCCTTAAAACTTACAATTCCAATTGCATATATGAAGGCTATAAGTCAGGCTGGAGAAGAAAATATTTTGGTAAAAGGTGGAAAATATTTTGAAAGCATAGCTAAAGCTGACACAATTATTTTTGATAAAACTGGAACATTAACCAAGTCCCAGCCAGAAGTCAAAAAAGTAATTTCCTTTGATATCGATGAGGATGAGGCTTTAAGAATAGCTGCTTGCCTTGAGGAACATTTTCCTCATTCAATAGCAAGAGCTGTTGTGAAAAAAGCTGTGGAAAAAAATCTTTGTCACGAAGAAATGCATTCAAAGCCAGAATATATAATGGCTCATGGTATAAAATCAAAAATAAATGGAAAAACAGCTCTCATAGGAAGCGAACATTTTATTCTTGAAGACGAAGGAATAAAAATCAATTCCCAACAAGGAGATTTGATAAATTCATTAAAAGAAGAATATTCTCTTTTGTTTATGGCTTATGACAATAAACTGATGGCGGTTTTATGCATTGATGATCCAATTAGAGAAGATGCAAAAAAGACAGTAATGGCTTTGAGAGATTTAGGTTTTACTCATATTGCTATGCTTACAGGAGATAATGAAAATTCTGCTAGAGCTGTAAGCAAAAAACTTGATTTAGATTTTTATAAATCCCAAGTTCTTCCAGAGGACAAAGAAAATTATGTAAGAAAAATGAAACAAATGGGAAGAAAAATTATAATGATAGGAGATGGAGTAAACGATTCAATTGCCCTATCAAGGGCAGATGTGGGAATTTCTATGTCAAAAGGCGCAGATCTTGCCAAAGAAATCTCTGACGTTTCAATAAAAACAGATTCACTCAAAGAATTAGTTGATCTTGTAAAACTTTCAAGAAGTGTAGATAAGAGAGTAAAAAATGATTATGAAAAAATAATTGCCTTTAATAGTTTATTGATAGCATTAGGTTTGACATCGTTTATAACAAATACTCAATCAGCACTTTTACACAATATTTCCACAGTAGCTATAGCAAGTGAAAATATGAAAAAATATAAATTTTAAGATAAAACCAAAGTTTAGGGCTTTGGTTTTTTTATTTTGGAACTTTAATTATAGCTTAAAGAGTTTCTATAAATAAATTCAATAAAATCATTAATTTTTACATATATTAAAAATTTTAAAAATGGAAAAAAAATATGGAAAATGTATGATAGAAATGAGAAAATCGTTTTTTTGATAAGGAGAATTTATGATTAATTTTAGAAATGACTATTCAGATATTTGTTATCCAGAAATTTTACATGCTATAAAAGAAAATCTTGACCAAATAAATCCAGGATACGGAGTTGATGCTCACAGCAAAAATGCTGAAAAATTGATTAAAGAAAAATTAGAAGATGAAAATGTTGATATTTATTTTATTCACGGAGGTACAGGAGCGAATATTCTTGGGGCAAGTGTAGGAATGTTGCCACAAGAATCTATAATTTCTGCAACAACAGGACACATCGAAGACCAAGAAGCAGGAGCGATTGAGGCTTGTGGAATAAAAATTGAAACAATTCCAACAAAGGACGGAAAGATCACAAAAAAATTATTGGAAGAAAAATATAAATCTTTTACCAACGAACACCACACAGTTCCAAGAAAAGTTTATATATCAAACACAACAGAAGTTGGAACACTTTATAGTAAAAAAGATTTGGAAAAGCTTTACGATTTTTGTAAAAAACACGACTTATATTTATTTATAGACGGGGCAAGACTAGCACACGCCATGGCAAATGAAAAATCTGATCTAAAATTTAAAGATTTGACCAAACTTTGCGATATTTTTTATTTTGGAGGAACAAAAAACGGACTTATGTTCGGGGAAGCCCTTGTAATTGTAAATGATAATTTGAAGAAAAATTTCAGAAATTTGCAAAAACAAAAAGGAGCTATGCTTGCCAAAGGTTTTGTTACAGGAATTATGTTTGAAAGACTCTTCCAAGATGATTTGTATATCAAAGGAGCAAAAAAAGCCTACAAAATGGCAGAAAAATTGGCAAAAGGCTTTGAAGAAAAAGGCCACAAGCTTGCCTATGAATTTGAATCAAACCAAGTTTTTGTAGAAATTTCAGATAAAGATATAAAAAAATGGGAAGAATTTGCTTATTTTGAAGTAGGAGAAAAAAGAGAAGATAAATTTGTAGCAAGATTTGTAACAACCTACAAAAGCCAAGAAAAAGAAATCGAAGAATTTTTAGAAAGGATTTAGTATTATGCATTACACAGGACAAGTTTATAGACCACCACTTGAAGCCTACACACCACTTTTGGAAGTGACTTACGGCTGTTCCCACAACAAGTGCGCCTTTTGTACCATGTATCATATGACAAATTTTGGGATTTCTCCTATAAAAGATGTAGAAAGTGATATTTTAGAAATTTCCATGACCTACCCAAGGCCAATCGAAAGAATTTATTTATTAAACGGAGATCCTTTCGTTCTTTCGACAGAAAAATTGGTAGAAATTGCAGATTTAATCCACAAATATATCCCAGAAGTAAAAACCATAACATCCTATGCAAGTTTTTATAATTTAAAAAATAAAACCAAAGAAGATTTAAAACTCTTAAGAGAAAAAGGCTACAATGAGCTTTGGTTTGGAGTAGAAACAGGAAATCAAAAAGTCCTAGACTGGCTTGATAAGGGAGCTGACCTTGACGATTATAAAAAAGGGATAGAGAAAATGAAATATGCAGGGATGACCTACAATGCCATAGTAATGCAAGGAGTTGCAGGAAATGGAAATTCAAAAGAAAACGCAAGACAAACAGCAAAATTTTTAAACCTCTATCCGCCAATAGGAATTTTTATAATGAGCACAGACGTCCAAAGAGGGTCAAAATTATATAAAATGAGAGAAGAAGGAAATTTTAAAGAAACAAGTAACAGAGAAAACCTAGAAGAACAAATAGAATTGTTAAAAAACCTAGAAGTTCCGGGAAATGTCCTCTACTCATCAGGCCACATAGTAAATCTTGTAAAAGTAACATCTCACATGAGAAACAAAGAAAAAATGATTAAAAAATTAGAAGACGCCCTAGAAAATCTAGACGAAAAAATCCTAGATTCAAAAAATATGGGTAGGGCAATTTAAAAAATAGGCTGTTGCAAGATTTTTTGCAACAACCTATTTTTACTTGTTATTATCAACTGCCTCATTATATTTTCTTATGGTTCTTTTATGAAAAAATAATGTTAAGAAGGCCAAAGGTATGGTTATAAAATATTTAATAAGCTCTGTAAATAGTAGGACAATAAAAAATACAAATATTGATGTACTTACATCTCTCCTATAGGTTGTTTTTGTTTCGCCAAGCCAATTTGTGCTAGTGGATGATTCGTGATAGTTCATAAATTTGCTTGAAGCTTTTGCCATATTTACTGTTCCATAAGGATTAAAAAATGATGAGAATCTTCCTCCTACATATCTTCTATAATCTGCATACCATGAATAAGTGTAATTTGTTAATAAAAAATACGCTAAATAAAGCATTCCTTTTAGAAAGCTATAATCAAAGCTAATAAGAATAAAAATTGAAGAAATTATTATATATGAATTTATATAAAATGTTATTCCCATTTTTGGTGTGGAAAAATAAGATGGATTTTTGTAGGGGTCAATAAATTCATCTTTAGACTTATTATCATAAGTCACATTTTGATTGATAGTTTCTTCAATTGTTGGAGGTTTTACATATTCTGCTTCTTTTTTGGAAGGAGGTTTTATATATTCGGCATCATTATTAATATTTTTATTATCTTTTGATGGTGGTTTAATATATTGATTTTGATTAGCCATTTTTACTCCTTAATTTGTTCCAAATCCTCTATTGTAATTGTGTTTACATCATCTTCATTTGTATTTGAAATTCTTTGGCTCATTATTCTGATTAATTTTTCATTAAAATTTCTAATCCATCGTCCATTACTATGGTCATTTGATTTGTTATAATTATTTTTTACAACTTGATAGTAAAGTTGTTCATCAACCTTATATGCGAATTTATCCAAGCTTGATAAGCCGATTTTTACAAGCTCATCTACAGTGTAGTCTTCAAAATAAAATTTGTTTGGAACTCTTGACTGAAGACCTGAATTTAAAGATAGAAATTCTTTCATTTCCTTGCTATATCCAGCAAATATTATTACTATGCTTTCTCTATAATCTTCCATAAATTTCAAGATTTCATCTATTGCTTCATTTCCAAAATCGTTATCAGATCCTTGTGATAGGCTGTAGGCTTCATCTATAAATAAAATTCCACCAAGTGCTGACTTTAAAACGGCTCTTGTTTTAATTGCAGTTTGACCTATATAACCTGCGACAAGATCTGATCTTGAAACTTCTATAAATTTATTTTCTTTTATAATAGATTTTTGATAGAGAAGATTACCTAAAATTCTAGCAACGGTAGTTTTTCCTGTACCAGGATTTCCAAGAAATAAGGAATGCAAGGTAAAGTTTTGGATTTTTTGTCCTGAATCTCTTCTTTTTTTATTTAGCTCTGCCATAGAAATAAATTCATCAACTTGCCTTTTTACTTGGTCTATTCCTATAAGATTTTGTAATTTATTATAAGCGTCCTCATCCTTTCCATCATAGTTTTTGTATTTGCCAATATTAAATACCTGATCAATATCCTCGTTTGTTAAAGTCGAAAGATCTGTTGATTCACTTTCGATAACTCTTGTCGCAAATACTTTTAGTAGTTTTTCGTTAAAGTTTCTAATCCATCTAGCGTTAGATTTATCTATAGATTGTTCATAAGCAAATTTCACATTTTTTTCATAATAATTTCTATCTTCTATTACATATTGCTTTTCAATTAAAATACTTTCTCCGATTTGAACAATTTCATCACTTGAGTAATCTTCAAAAACAAATTTATTGGCAACTCTAGAGTTTAGACCAGGATTTGTATCTAAAAATTCTTCCATTTCCTTAGTGTATCCAGCAAAAATTATCATAATTTCACTTCTGTGATCTTCCATATATTTAAGAATAGTATTTATAGCTTCTTGACCGAAATTCACAGATGAATCGCCCTTATTTAAGGTGTAAGCCTCATCTATAAATAAAATTCCACCTTTTGCTTTTTCTAATAATTTATAAGTTTGCTCAGCAGTTTGACCTACATTAGATGAAATCAAATCAGATTCACTAGCTTCAATGAAAATAAATTCTTCCTTATTATATAAGGCCTTATATTCGAATAAAATCTCGCCAATAAGCCTTGCTACAGTTGTTTTTCCAGTTCCGGGATTTCCAAGAAATACAGAATGGAGCGAATTTTCTTCAGGAAGAAAACCCATTTGGATTCTTTTATTATTAAATTCGACCATCCTAATCATTTTGTTTATTTCATTTTTTACAGAATTTAATCCAACTAATTTATTAAGCTTATCGTATGGCGAAAGTTCGTTTTCATTTGATGAAATATTTTCATCATCTATATCATCATATAAAAATTCCTCATCCAAATCATCATTTTCAATTAAGCCGACCTTATAATAGGAATCATCAGACCTTTCTATTTTTATTGGAGAATTTTCATCATAATAATATTCGCCGTTAATAGATAAAAATTCAGTTAATAAGGTAGAGCTACCATTAATTCTAATATTAGGGGCAAAATATCTATTAAGGGAAATTTCGTAAGCTTTAAGTATGGAGTTATCTTGAATAAGCAAGTCAATTTTTTCATTATTCTCTCCTTTTAAATTAAAGGAGTCTTCTACAATTGCAAGAGATTTTTGATTTATACAAAATATTTCATTAACAGTTAATTTTGAAATAAAAGCTCTACTAGAATTAATATCCACAGATGAAACTATGTCATCATTAGAGATCAAATATGAGTTTTCATTTAAAAATAAGCAGCTAGGGTAATTTTTTTGTATAAATAAATTATTATTTGAATTTATATTGGTGTTATAGATGTATAAACAAGGATATCTTTTTTGGGTATCTCCTCCGTTGACAGTGGAGTTATTAATTTTTAAATCTGAATGTTTAGCATTTATTGCATTTGTGTAATATTTTTTTATACAGGACTTGTTGATACTTACATTAGAATAATCAAATGATAAAGAAAGACATAAGTCTGAATTGTTGATTTCTATATTAGAATTTTTTGCATATAATTTAGAATAAAAATCTCCCTTATCAAATGTAGTAACATTTTCAAAATTTAAGCTTGAATTTTCAGAAACATAAACTTCTGGATATTTTTCTTGACTAGAATCTAATTTTATAAGGTCAGTCCTATCTATTATTACTTTATTTAAAAAAACAGTGGAAGAATCTTTAATATTTAAAATATTATCAAATTTATTATTTGATTCTAACCACAAACTATTTATATTTACATTTGCTTTATTTTTTATGTTAAGTCTTCCAACAATTTTATTTGTATAATAATTTGTATTATCTTCAAAATTAACATGACCTTCTAAGGTCAAATCTTTATCTATTTCAAAAAATCCATCTTCTAAAATTAGATGAAAATTTTCTTTTAATTCTAAAATATCGCCAGGACTACAAGCATAATAAGCTTGATAAAAATTCCAAGTGTCGTTAGAATTGCCTATTAAATATCTTGCCATTTGTTCCTCCTTAATTTTATTTAATTATATCATATTTAAAATATAAAAATATTAAATAGTAATAAGAAGTTATTCTTTGAAAAATTATTTATTTTCATTTAAAATTAGATCCTTATAATTGATAATAAATCTTGAAAAAATTTATTTTTTATGCTAATATATAAGAAGTATTTGGGAGGGAGTGAGTTTTGCACTCCCTTTCGTTTTCGCTATTTTTAAAAAATGTGAAAAATTTCAAAAAAATATAAGTTTATAAATTAGTCGAGATATTATATAATAAAAGTGATATTTTTAAGGAGGACTTATGACAGAAACAAGAGTTAGATTTGCACCATCACCAACGGGTTACCTCCACATCGGTGGACTTAGAACAGCACTTTTTAATTACCTTTATGCAAGACATACTGGTGGAAAAATGCTTTTAAGAATTGAAGATACAGACAGAACCAGATTTGTTGAAGGAGCCTTGGAAAATTTATTGAAGACTTTAAAATGGTCAGGAATTGAAATTGACGAAGGCGTTATGCTTGATGAAAATGGAGAAATTACTGAAAAAGGAAATTGCGGTCCTTATATCCAATCTGATAGGGTTAAAGCTGGAATTTATGATAAATATATTGAAAAATTAATCGAAGAAGGCAAGGCTTATTATTGCTTTTGCTCAAAGGAAAGACTTGACAATTTAAGAGCAAGACAAAAAGCGGATGGTCTTACTCCAAAATATGATGGACTTTGCCGTTCACTTACTTTAGAAGAGGCAAAAGAAAAAATTGCTAACGGTGAAAAATATACAGTAAGATTAAAACTTCCAAAAGATACAGATATTTCTTTTGAAGATAGAATTAAAGGTAAAATTACTTTTAATACAAATGATATGGACGACCAAGTTTTGATAAAAGAAGACGGATATCCAACTTATCATTTTGCAGTTATTGTTGACGATCACGAAATGGGAATCACCCACGTTGTAAGAGGGGACGAATGGATTTCTTCAACTCCAAAACACGTATTTTTATACCAAGCTTTTGGATGGGAAGCTCCAGAATATATCCACCTTCCTACAGTTTTAAATAAAGATCACAAAAAATATTCTAAGAGAAATGGAGATGGAATGGTTGAAGATTTCATCGAAAGAGGATATTTGCCAGAAGGATTAATAAATTATTTGGCTCTTTTGGGTTGGTCTCCTGATAGTGAAGAAGAAATTTTTACAATGAAAGAGCTTGCTGACCAATTTACTTTTGATAGGGTAAATAAAACCGGAGCAGTTTTTGATGTAAGAAAACTTGATTGGGTTAACGGTCATTATGTAAGAGAAATGAGCGTTGAAGATTTAGCAGCTGCAATTAAACCATATTGTATTGAAGCAGGATTTTTTGGCGAAGATTATCCAGAAGAAAAATTAAATCTTCTTGCAGCAACTTGGCAATCAGCAATCGATAAATTTTCTGATATAAAAAATGAAGCTTATGTTTATTATGTAGATGATAAAGATATGAAATGGACTGATGAAGCAGTTGAAGCTATAAAAACTGATGAGGCTAAAACTTTGTTTGATGCCTTTATTGGAAAGCTTGAAGAAGTTGATGAAGTCGACCTAGACTTTGCAAAAACCATAATGAAATCAATCCAAAAAGAAACAGGAATTAAAGGAAAGAATTTATGGTTCCCAGTTAGGGCAGGACTTACAGGAAATGTTCACGGACCAGAACTTGTAAATGCCTTTGTAATTATGGGCAAGGAAAAAATGATCGACAGATTAAATTACGTTAAGGAAAATTTTTAATATGAAAATATATAATACATTCACAAGACAAAAAGAAGATTTCAAGACAATTGATGAAAATAAGGTAAGAATGTATGTATGTGGCCCAACAGTTTATGATTATATGCACATAGGAAATGCCCGTCCTTTGGTAATTTTTGATACAATGAGAAGATATTTAAGATACCTTGGCAACGACGTAAAATACGTTGTAAATTTTACAGATGTTGATGATAAAATTATAAACAAGGCCATTAAAGATAAGATATCAACTAAGGAAGTTACAGATAAGTATATAAAAGCTTATATGGAAGATGCGAAAGATTTAAATCTTGATGAAGAGCACACCATCCACCCAAAAGCTACAGAAACTATGGAAGATATTATAGAATTTGTAAAAGAATTGGTGGATAAGGATTGTGCTTATGAATCAAATGGAGATGTTTATTTTGATATTTCAAAAGCCAAAGACTATGGACATCTTTCAGGAAAAAATATTGAAGATTTAAGAGAAGGCGCATCAAACAGACTAGATGATAAGGACAAGGGCAAAAAAAGAAATCCTATGGACTTTACCCTATGGAAAGCTACAAAAAAAGAAGGAGAAGTCTCTTGGGATTCTCCTTGGGGCAAGGGTAGACCGGGCTGGCATATAGAATGTTCAACCATGAGCAAAAAATTATTGGGAGAAACAATTGACCTTCACGCTGGTGGAGAAGATTTACAATTTCCTCATCACGAAAATGAAATTGCCCAATCAGAAACAAGATCAGGCAAAAAATTTGCAAATTATTGGATGCACAACGGAATGATCCAAGTTGATGGAACAAAAATGAGCAAGTCTTTGGGAAATTTCTTTACCCTCCACGATATCAAAAAAGAATACGACCTTATGGTTGTAAGATTTTGGCTTTTGTCTGCAAGCTATAGACTTCCTATAAATTTCACAAGAGAAATAATAGAACAAGCCAAAAATTCCCTAGAAAGATTAAACAATGCCAAATTTAGGATGGATGATCTTTTAGAAAAGGCAAGTGGTAATTTAAAAAATGAAGAAAAAGATTTGGTAAAAGAGATTGATAATTTCGAAAATAATTTTAGAAAAGTAATGGATGATGACCTAAATACTGCAGATGCTCTTACAGTTTTATTTGAAATTTCAAAATTTGCTAATACCAAACTTGATGAAAATTCTTCAAAAGAATTTGTAGAAAAAACTAGAGATTTGTTTATAAAACTTGAAGATGTGCTTGGTATAGAAAATAGAAAAAAAACAGACGATTCTCTTGACGAAGATTTGATAAATAAATTAATTGAAGAAAGAAAAGAAGCGAAAAAAGCAAAAGATTTTGCTAAAGCAGATGAAATTCGTGATAAACTTTCTGAAATGGGAATTTTAATCAAAGATACCAGAGAAGGAACCAAGTGGGAGCTTAAATAATGGCAAGTATATATGGAAGAAAATCTGTACTTGAAACCATTGATGCAGGCGAGGATATAAAAAAAGCTCATATTTTGGACAATAAGGGCAAAAATCACAAGCTAATCGATAAAATTATAAATAAATTAGAAGATAAAAATGTTCCGATATTTTATGAGGACAAGGATTATTTTTCAAAAATTTCTGGCAACCACCAAGGTGTTGAAATCGAAGTAGAAGATTACAAATACAAGGACCTTGATGATTTAAAAGATAAAAAAAGGCTAATGATTTTAGACCAAATAGAAGATCCTCACAACCTTGGTGCAATAATTAGAAGTGCAGAGGCCTTTGGATTTGATGGAATAATTATTTCAGAAAGAAGATCTGCAAAAGTTAACTCAACAGTTTACAAAACAAGTGCAGGAGCAATCAACAACATTGATATAGCCATGGTTAAAAATATAAATAGGGCCATAAAAGAAATTAAAAAAGAAAATTTTTGGGTTTATGGACTAGCTGGAGAAGCGGATGGCGATATAACCCAAACAGATCTTAGAGGAAAAATTGCCCTAGTTGTTGGCAATGAAGGAAAGGGACTTTCAAGACTTGTAAGAGAAAATTGCGATGGACTAATAAAAATACCAATGCTTGGCAAAATAAATTCATTAAACGCATCGGTAGCAAGTGCAATCGCAATCTATGAAAGTCTAAGACAAAATGGCTTTAACTAAAAAAAATATAACCTATGTTGATGGCTATAATATAATAAATTCTTGGCCTGAATTAATTCATATAAAAGAAAATTCCCTAGAGCTTGCTCGTGAAAAATTAATAGACGAGATGGCAGAGTACGCATCCCTTTCAAATGAAAATCTTGTTGTGGTTTTTGATGCCTACAATTCAGATGGAGAAAAAGAAAATATTTTTCAAAAATTAGGAATAGAAATAGTTTATACCAAAAAATTTCAAACAGCCGACACCTACATTGAAAAAATGACAAACAAATATGCACGTCGCCACAATGTAAAGGTTGTAACCGACGATGGACAAGTCCAATCACTTGCCTTTGAAAGAGGAGCAAGCAGGATTACTGCCCTTGAGCTTAGGAATGATCTTTTAAATAAAAGGGTAAAAATAAAAAGAAATCAAAAAAAAGATTTTTTAAATAATTTCAAGCAATTTCCCTTATCAGAAGATGTAATAAAAAAACTTGATGATATAAAAAAAGACTTGGAAAAATAAATGGTAAAGGTAGATAAATTCAATTTATAAAAATTCAAATCATTTTTATAAGAACTTGACTGCTTAGGCAGATCAATTATGGTGGTTATATGGATAAAATAGATTTTAATGACGAAGAAGTCTTTGAAAAATTTAAAGATTTTTTCGATGAAGATGATATTGATGAAAAACAAGCCCAAAAAATTTATAAGGGCTTAACAGAAGATGAAAAAGAAGAATTTGAACAGTTTTTGGAAGATGAAGAACTGGAAATAGAAGAGGAAGAAGATAGAAAAAAAATTAAAAATTCTATCGTTGCAAGGCAAAGATCCGACATAATTAGGCTTTCAGATTTAACAAATGAGCAAATTGTAGAGCAATTTCAAGAAGGAAATCAAAATGCCCTAGGAGCCTTGGTAGATAAAAATCAAGGATTAGTAAGAAGCAGGGCCTCATATTTTTATCGCTCACATGGAAACGACCTTGAGCTTGAAGATTTAGTCCAATCAGGCATGCTTGGAATGATAAGAGCTGCAGAAAAATTTGACCTTACTTTAGGATACAAATTTACAACCTATGCCTACAAATGGATTGACAAAGCAATAAGAAAAGCAATCAACAAAGAAGGTCACACAATAAGAATACCAGCTGGAAAATATTTAAAATTAAATAAATTAAAACAAATATTAAAAGCAAATCCAGAAGCAAGCGAAGAAGAATTATACAAGATTTTAAAACAAGAAGGGATCGATAAAAAACAAGCCGACGATTTATTTTTGATAAATAGAAATCAAGTAAATTCAACAAGCTTAAATATAAATTTAGATTCAGAAGATTCAACAGGCGATGAGTTGATGGATATGGTAGGAGACGATTCAATCCCAGTAGACGATCAAATCCTAAAAAAAGATATGGAAGATTTCCTAATGAAAGCTTTGGATCAACTTTCAGATAGAGAAAAACAAATAATAATTTATAGATACGGTTTGGACAACGAAAAACCAAAAACCCTAGAAGAAATAGGAACAATTTATAATCTATCAAGAGAAAGAATAAGACAAATAGAAAACCAAGCCCTAGGAAAACTAAAACAATACAGCGACCAGGATTGATAATCATTAAAAATGTGCCAGTGGCACATTTTTAATGATTATCCCACGGACTATAACTAAGAATTAAATTATGCAAAATAAAATACGATGCTAGATTATTAAAAACTGAGTGATAATTAGCAGATAAATAGCTTAAAAATGTCCCTGTGTGGACATTTTTAATATTTATCCCGCGGACTAAAACAAGGAATTAAATTTCGAAAAATAAAATATTATGCAAAATCATTACAAAAAGAATGATAAGTTAGCGTATAATTAGCTTAAAAACGTGCCAGTGTGCACGTTTTTAATATTTATCCCACAAATCTGGAAAAAAATTCCAAAAAATAAAATTAACTGACAATGAGAAAAAATTCTACTATTTAAAAACTTAGAAAGTGCTTGCACTTTCTTTTTTTGAAAATTTTTAAAAAATTCTATTAATAATTTGAAATTTTCTAATAAATAATTTTTATTTATTTTTATCTTTAAAATTTCAAATATTTTTTTCCCCAGAGTAAATTTTAGATATATTTATTTAAAAATCAAATTTTGCTTTTGCTATTTAAAAAATCCCTCACATTTCTTACATTTTTATTTCACAAAAAGCTCATATTTACTAACATACACCTATTAAGTTTGCTAAATTAAATCAATAAACTTTCTTGAAAATTTTTTGTTGACACTTTAGAAATATTTTGGTAAGATATGAAAATAATGTATAAAACAAAACTAATACAATATAAAAGATGAGGTATAAATTATGAAAAAACAAAAATTGGCAAAATACGCTATGGTGCTTGCTTTGTCTTCTAGCATTATTTTTTCAAATGGAAAAATGGTAAGGGCTGAAGAAAATCTTAATGTAAATTCTATAAATATGGATAGTAAGGAAGAAATTGAAAATAAAATTGAGCTTATTAAAAAAGAAATTGCTCAATTAGAAAAGCAATTGAATGAGAAATTAAAAGAAAAAGAAGAATTGCTTAAAGAAAAATCTGAACTTTCTAATAAATTATCCAAGAAAAATGACAAGTTGGCTAAGGAAATTGATGATTTAAAAAATAAAATCAAGGAACTTGAGGATAAAGAAGCTGAAAACCAAAAAATTCTTAAATCTTTTGATGAAAAATTAGCAAAAGCTAATGAGGAAAAAGAAAATTTAAGAAAAGCCCTTGAGAAAAAGGAAAAAGAAATTGAGGATATAAAAAACTTTGATCCAGCAAAGGATAAGAAGGCCCTTGAAGAAAGTATAGAAGAAGATAAGAAAAAAGAAAAAGCTAGTGAAGATAAAAAGAAAAAACTGGAGGAAAGCCTAGAAAAATCTAGTGAAGAATTAGATAAAAAGAAAAAAGCTTATGAGAAAGAAAATGCTCTTTTAGAAAGATATACAGCTGATTTGGCTAAGTATGAACAAGAACTTCCAAAAGCTAAAGAAGAAAGAGAAAAAATTCAAGAAAGTTTAAACAATATAATCGCTAATAAGACAAGCTTTATACAAGAAATCACTGATTTGAAAGCAAAAGAAAAGAAAAATGAAGTAGACAAAAAAGATATTGAGGATCAATTAAAGGTTGTTAATGCTAGTTATGAATTGAAAAAGGCTAAATTGCAAGAATTGATAGATAAATATCCAGACTATGATTCTGATTTGGATAAAAACATTGAAAATAAAGAAAAAGAAATTAAAAAAATTGAAGATGAAATGTCTACTCTTGAAAAAAAAGTTAAAGAATTAGAGGAAGAAAAGACAAGAAATTCTGCAACTATCGCTGAAAAAGGCAAGGAAGTAGCAGACTTTGATAATAAAATTTCAGGCGAACAAGCAAAAATCGAAGAAAATAAAAGAAATATTCAAAATTTGAATACACATATTGAAAGGACAAAAGAAGCTAAACAAAACTATGAAGAGGCTAAAAAAGCTGGTAATCCTCCTCAAGGTGTTATTCCTAATTTTGATGAAATAATTGAAAATTCAAAAAAACAAATTCAAGAAAAAGAACAAGAAAACACAAATATACAAAATAAGATTGCTGAACTTTCAAATAAGAAAGAACAAGCTAAAAAAGATGCAATAGACTTAGCTAAGAAAAATCAAGAACTTGATAAACAAATACAAGAAATAAAAACAAATATTAAGGCTAAAAAAGCTCAAATAGCACCAATTCAAAAAGAAAAAGAAGAATTAGAAAAAAAATTAAATAATAAAACACCACAAGATGAAATTGAGAAATTAAAAAAAGATATAAAAGAACTTGAAAATAAAAAAATTGGTGGAGAAAGTGCATTAAATATTATAAAACAAGTAAAAGAAAAACTTGGAAAAGAAATTTCAGAAAAACAAGAAAAGCTTAAAGATTATGAAAATTTAGAGGCTAAAAAAGCTGAACTTGACAAAAAAATTGAGCGTTTAGAAAAAGAGATTGAAGATATAAAGAAAATCAAGCCAGAAACTGAAAAAAAGGTCAATGAGCTTAAAGCAGCAAAAGAAGAACAAGAAAAACTTGTTGAAAAAGCTAAAGAAGAAGTAGATGCTGAAAAAGAAAATCTTAAAAATATTCAAAATAGCATTGAAGAAAAACAAAATAAATTAAAGGCTATAGACAACAAAGACCAAGCAATTAAAGATCTTGAAGAAGAAAAAGCAAAAATTCAAGAAAAAATTGACGCAAATAAGAAAGAAATAGAAGAATTAGAAAAAGAAAGAAATGCTAGCAAGGCTTTAAGTGAAAAGACAGCAAATGAGATAAAAACTCTTAAAGAAAAACTTTTGAAATTAGAAGAAGAACAAAAGGCTGAAGATGAAAAAGAAAAAGAGTTAAGAGAAAAAATAAAAGAAATAGATGAAAAAATTAAGGGACTAGATTTGGAAATAAAAAATCTAAGACTTGAAATTAATAAGAAAAGACAAATGCTAGCTGTTTTAGAACAAAAACCAATTGCTGATACAATTGACCCAATTCTTCCAAAAAATAAAATAAAAGTTAAAAATTTAGAAAAATTAACAGAAAAAGAAAAAGAGGAAATTAAAAATAAAATAAAAGACATAAACAAAAATAATTTCCCAAAAAATACACAAGTAGAAGTAGATGAAAAAGGAAATGTAACAATAACATATCCAGATAATTCTAAGGATACAATTAATGCTAGCGATTTGGTTGAGAAAATGGCACAAGCACAAAATAATAAAACAGATGCTCAAAATAATCCAGCAGTAATTCCGGCTAAGACTTTGGTTAAAGATAAAAATAATTTGACTGATAAGGAAAAAGCAGAAATTGCTAGTAAGGTTAAAAAATCAAATCCAAAGGCTATCAACATTGAAGTGACAAAAAATGGTAGTGTAACAATAACATATCCAGATGGTTCAAAAAATATGATTGATGGGTCTAAGCTTGTAAGTGAAAAAGCTAAAGAAATCACATCAAATTCTAAAAAAGCAAAACTTACACCAGCTAATAATAAATCAAAAAATGTTAAAACTGGAGTAGGTTCATCAGCAAGTATTTTGACAATCTTGGCAGGTTCTGTAGGCGGCTTATTTGTTTCTAAAAAAAGAAAAAAATAAATAAATTCAATTTAATAGATGAAAACTTGGATAAGAATTTAAAAAATTACAAATAAAAATGGACTGTGCATTGCATAGTCCATTTTTAAATTTAAAATATTTTTATTAAATAAATTTTATTTGGAAAAATCCAATTTCATATCTCCATCTTTTATCCAGCCTATTTTTTTTATGAAATAATAAATTATTAAGGAAACTATGGCTGGAAGAATTATGTGCATAATTATTATTGTAAATAATAATTTTAAAAATGGGACATGACTCATTGCTGTGAAAGTTGAAATTTGTCCTACCAAACCGCATGTTCCCATTCCAGCTCCTATTGGAGAATTTTCTAGTTTAAAAATTATTGTTGAAAAAGGTCCTAGTATTGCTGAGGCAAGTGTTGGCGGAATTAAAATTTTTGGATTTCTCATTATATTTGGCATTTGGAGCATACTTGTTCCAAGTCCTTGAGCGATTAGGCCTTGGGTTTTATTTTCTTTAAATGAAATTACTGCAAAGCCTATCATTTGACAACAGCAACCAATTGTCGCAGCTCCTGCCGCAAGTCCTGAAAGACTTATGGTCATACAAAGAGCAGCCGATGAAATTGGAAGAGTCAAAACAATTCCTACAATTACTGAAACAATAATCCCCATTATAAAAGGCTTTTGTCTTGTTGCATCCATTATAATTATTCCGATTTTTGTCATAAGCGTTTGGATAAAAGGTCCTACCAAATTTGCAATCATTACTCCGACTAAAACCGTCACAACTGGAGTTAAAACTATGTCGATTTTTGTTTCTTTTGAAATTATTTTTGCAATTTCTACTGAGATTAATGTTGCGATAAAAACTCCCATTGGACCTCCCAATTTATTTGCAGAAAGTCCTACAATTGTTGATGAAAATAAAATTAACCTGTCAGCGTTTAAAGCGTAGGCGATTGATACGGCGATTGCAGGTCCTGTGGCTTCTTGGGCAAGGGGCCAAATTGTTTCTGACAAAAATTTAATGTCAAAAGATTTGCCGATTGTGTTTAAAATTGTTCCAACCAAAAGAGTTGCAAAAAGTCCGAAAGCCATTGAGCCTAGAGCATCAATAAAATAAACTTTTGCCGATAAACTTATTCCTTTTCTTTTTAAAAATTCTTTCATTTTTTCCTCCTAATCATTAAAAACTATTTTATTATATAAATTATCATTTGTAAATATTCACAATAATCGGTCATCTTCTTATATTTATTTAATTAATTTGTATTTTGTCAAACAACTATATATTTTGAAAATAAAATTAAAAACCAAGAAGTTTTAATTGATTGTAAAAATTAAAAATATGTTCTTTATATTTTTGCTTATAAAATTTGATAGAAAATTCAATTAATATTGGTATAATTTTTAAAAAAAGGAAGTGAATTATGGAAAAAGAAAAACCATTTATTTATATAGATACAAATTTTACTTTATCAGAAATTTTGATGCTTAAAATGGCATTTAATTCTAATGAATTTGAAATTGTTGGAATTTCTTCTGTAAGCTCTTTTATGGATTCAAAATTTGCCGCAAAAAATATTCTTTCTATGGCAAATATGGAAGATTTAATTTTTCCAATTTGTGAGGGCTCATCTTCAAATTTAAAAAATCAAGAAATTTTGATTAGGGGAGAAAATTCTCTGATTTTTGACAAGACAAAAGATTATTTATCTGATGCAAGTCCTGAAGATTTTTTATATGATTTGGCAAAAGATTGTGGAAGGCTTGATATTATTGCGACAGGTCCTCTTACAAATATTGCAAAAGCAATAATAAAATATGATGATTTTGTTTCATACATTGACCATATTTTTATTTTGGGTTCAAATTTTTCTTCTGGAGATATTACAAAAAATTCAGAATTTAATTTTTTTACCGACCCAAAGGCTACAAATATTGTTTTGAAAGAAGATATTGAAACTTTTATTTTGCCAATAGATATTTCGAATTCATTGACCTTGCCTGATGAAATTTTGAAAAAATCAACTTCTGATCCTGTTTTTGAAAATATCAAAAATCTTTATAAATTTTATCCGAAAAATGAAAGAGAAATCAAAGCTGCAATCTTAATTTATATGGTTTTGAAACCACAAGCATTTATTTTTGAAGAAAAAGCTATCAAGGTAAATGAAGATTTTGATAGGGGAAGTATTGTTGAAATTAATTCAAAAAATAAAAAATATATAGCAAACAGGGTAAATGAAGATACATTTTTTGATTTTTTATTTGATAGGCTTGGCTTATGAAATTAAAAAAACCTGGACAAAGAATTTTCAAAACAGCTTTGGCTGTATTTTTATCTTTTACCTTTTCGCATTTTAGATCGGCAAATGCCTTACCATTTTATTCTGCCATAGCTGCTATAATTTGTACAAAAAATGACGTAAACGGCTCAATTGATATTGGATTAAATAGAATTTTGGGAACGTTCATTGGAGGATTTGTTGGATTTTTATATCTTTTATTTGTTAGGAAAAATTTTACAAATGATATAGGAAATTATTTTTTGATTTCTATAATAATGGCATTTTTAATTTGGATTTTATCATCAATGGATAAGCCAAATGCAATTTCTATTATGTGCATTGTTTTTGCATCTGTTTCAATAAATCATTATGGAGAAAATTTTGGTGCTATTAATTTTGCCCTAAATAGAACTTTGGATACTTTGGTAGGAGTTGTAATTGCAATTTTGGTAAATTCAATTGATTTTGAAATTTTAAAATATATTAAATACAAAAGACAAAAAGATGGGAGATAAACTCTTGTCTTTTTTTAATCCACTTTTCTATGGTAAAATAGTAATGAATACATTTTGTATTTAAAAAACTAAGGAGTACGTATGCTAAAGGTAGAAAGATTAAGTAAAAGTTTTGGTGATCTTCTTGCTTTAAATAATCTTGAATTTGAAGTGAAAGATGGAGAACTTTTTGGAGTTATAGGACAAAATGGCGCGGGAAAGTCGACACTTTTTAGGTGTATAATGAACTTTTATTCAAAGTATGATGGCAAGATTACTTATAATGGCAAAAAATTTTCAAAAGTTCCTTTGGAAAAAATAGGATTTTTGCCAGAAGAAAGATCTCTTGATTCGAAAAGAAAAGTTGAAGATCAAATAAGATATTTTGCAAAATTAAATAAAATGAATAATATTTCTGATGAAAAATTGAAAGAATGGTTTGAATATTTTGAAATTGATGGAAAATTATCATCAAAAATCAAAGAGCTTTCAAAAGGAAACCAACAAAAAGTTCAACTTCTTTGTGCTTTAATTTATAAACCAGAATTTGTAATTTTGGATGAGCCTTTTTCTGGTCTTGATCCATACAACATCAGACTTTTGGAAAAAATAATCAAAGATGTAAACAAAGAGGGAACGACAATTATGTTTTCATCTCACAATATGGAAAATGTGGAAAGTCTTTGCAAAAAATTAATAATGCTTAAAAAAGGAAATATTGTTTTGAATGGTTCGCCACAAGAAATTAGAAATTCTTACGAAAGAAAGAAAATTGTAGTTGAATCAAGCGAAGATTTATTTTTCTTAAACGATGAAAATATAGAAATGATTAGCCAAGATGGTAATAAGTGGACTTTTATTTTGAAAAATGAAGATTACGCAAAAGTTATTTTCAAAAAAATTGTAGATAATATTGGCTTTGTTCCATATTTTGACCAATCGCCTCCTACATTAAATGAAATTTTTGCAAGAAAGGTGGAAGAAAATGAATAGATTTATGACTGTATCAGTTGATACTTTAAAAAAACACCTTAAATCGCCTACTTTTTGGGTTATGGTTCTTATGCCTTTTATTATGGCTGTAGTTATTGGAATAATTTCCTACATTTCTTACTCAACCAAAACTCCAGACACAATTGCAGTTGTAACGGAAGAAAAATATAAGAAAAATTTCCAAAATAATCCTATGGTAGATTTTGAATTTAAGGAAAAAAATGAGGCGAAAAAAGCTCTTGATAACAAAGATATTTCAGCCTACCTTGAAGTGAAAAACAAAGGCGGACTTTTAAATTTTGATTATTATGGAGATACAACAGCAAGAACTCCAATGCTTGTAATAAATTCTTTGGCAGAGGATATGCAAAGAAAAGAAAATTTGAAAAATTCCAATATTGACGCCAAGCAAAATGCAATAATTAGCCAAAAACCAGAAGTTAATCTTCACGAAATAAAAGATAATTTGAAAAATCCAGGAAACATGCTAGCCCTATTTGCTACAATTTTTGTAATGTATTTTGTTTTAATTTTTTATTCACAAATAATAATGCAAGATATTGCAGTAGAAAAAGGTACAAAAATGCTAGAGTTTATTTTCTCATCAGTAAAAGCTGGCACTTATATGGCAGGAAAAATTTTTGGAACAATTCTTGCAATGCTAGTTCATTTTGGAATTTATTTAGCCTTGGGACTTGTTGGATTTGCCATAATTAAATTTACAGGATTTTACGAAAAAATAAAAACGATGCTAGGATTTAATATTTCTGAAATTTTTGAAGGGATAAATTATAAATTAGTTGGAGAAATAGTTTTATTTATGGTTTTGGGGTTGATTTTATATATAATCCTTTCAGCTATGCTTGGATCTTTGGTACAAAAGCAAGAAGATGCAGGCAAAATGGCAACACCAATTATGCTAATAATTATGTTTTGCTATTTTATTTCCACATCATTTGTAGGAAGCGAGCCAAATAATTTTATAAAAATCCTATCCTACATCCCATTCTTGTCAACATTTTTTATGCCAATGAGATTGATTTACGAAAACGCAAGCCTATTACAAGGAATGATTTCCCTAATAATTTTGTTAGTAGGAATTGTTTTAATGTATATAATCGCAGCAAGAGTTTATAAGAAAAATATCCTAAACTATTCAACAAATAAATTGTTTGGAAGAGAAAAAAGTTAAAAATTAAAAAGAAAAATAAATAAAAAAATGGATGTTGCAAATTGTAAATTACTATCGTCCTATTATCATAGATTTTTTAAAGCTTCGTACTGAGCTTATCGCTTTATTTATGCGAAACTTTATTAGAATTTCCTATGATTATTTTGAAACGATTTAATCATTTTGCAACATCCTTTTTTATTTTTAAAATTTTTAAATTTTTGCTTTTATAACCATCAAATCACTATCGTCTATTGCCTTTAGGGCATGCATTTCATTAGCCTCCATAGTTATTATATCGCCAGGAACTATAATCTCATTTCCATTTTCTCCAACGAAATCAACCTTGCCCTTATAAATTACAACCACCACATTTTTATCTGACTTATGGCTTGGAATTTCTTCACCTTTTTTGATTTGAAGGTGGGTAATTTGTAGTTTGTCTTCGTCTAACAAGTGTTCAAATTTACCATCTAAAATATTTGCACTTAATTTTTTCATAAAGCCTCCTTATTGCTAATATTTATTATTTCATTCAACTATAAAATTTTCTAAAGTATTCTTTGGATAATTTTTTTTTAGTTCTGGCAGGGTTTCTTCTTTAAAAAATTTATTTTTAGCCATCCACCTATTATTTAAAGGACTTGGATGAACTATGGGAAAATATTCTGGCAAGTAATCTTTAAAATTCTTTACTGTCTCCGTTAGATTTTTCTTAAAATCATCTTTTAGGTAAAATTTCTGTGCATAGGCACCTATCAATATAGTTAAATTTATATTTTTAATCTCTTCAAGTAGGAGAGGATGATATTCTTTTGCTATAAATTTTCTTGGAGCCTTGTCACTACTTTTTCCCTTACCTGGATAATAAAAATCCATGGGTATTATTGAAAAATTTTTGCTATGAAGGGTATCCATACTTATTCCCATCCAATCAACTAGATTTTCTCCGCTCTTATCATTAAATAAAATCCTACTTTTCTCAACTTTTTTGCCAGGAGCCTGACCAATTATTAAAATCTTAGAATCTTTATTTAACTGAAAAATTGGACTGATTCCCATTTACGTATAAGATTTATTTCGAGGATCATCCTTTAATTTTTTAACTACATCTTCTATTTTCATAAAAATCCTTAATATTTTTCCAAGATATACTTATCCATTTTGTATAATATTTTTTATTTTTTGTAAATTCTATAATTAATTCCACCAACAAGGTCAATTTTGTAAGGGGAATTTTCAAAATATCCTTTCAAAAATTCATACCTATATTCATGGTATGGAGAAATTTCTTCTTTTAATTCAAAACCATTTTTATTAATTTCGAAAGCTTCGTGGTGGTCGTGGCTGTGGCCTCCTTCACAAGTATTTGAAAGAGAATCTTCTGGATTTATAAAATCTTTGAAATACTTCGCATGAGTATTTACATTTGTAATTAAAAATAAATCATCATTTTCATCTATTGTTGCAGAAAGTCCGTTGTCACAAGGCATTCCATCAAGGAGCATCATGTTTAAATCTTGAAAAATTTCATTATAATCAGAGAAATTTTTCCATTCTCCTTGTTTTTTTCCAAAATCAAATAATTTTTCTTTTGTATTTTCGCTATTTTTAATTGCAAAGGCAAGCCTATTTTCAACAACATCAATTTTTGAATCAAGCCAGCCGTGAATATTTTCTTGGTCGATTAAATTTTCCAAATTATCAGTTGAAACTGGTTTAATTTTTTCGTCAATTTCTTCTGTTTTTCCATCTAAAAGAAAATTTGTAATTTTATCTTGAAATTTTATTTTTTCGTACATCATGTAGTGTATCGGTCCTAAAAATTCGCTCATATATAACTCCTTTTTGTTTTTAATTTATTATATAAAAAATTCAAATTAATTTCTGTAACTCATGTTACATTTTTAATTTTATAGAAAAAAATTGAATTTTAAATTTGAAAATGGATATTTATAAAATATTTTATAGAAAAATGATATATTTACACATTTTCCTTTGTATTATATAATTAGTTTGTGATAGAAAAACGTAGAAATAAAAATAGGAGGACTCATGAATAAATTATCTACAAAAAAACTTACATATACAGGACTTTTTATAGCCTTGGTATTTATTTTTTCAGCATTTTTTCAAATACCACTCAAAACGCCAATGGGAGATACAAGATTTCATTTAGGAAATGCCTTTTGTCTTTTGGGAGGAATAATTTTAGGGCCAGGACTTGGAGGACTTGCAGCAGGAGTTGGTTCTGCAATATTTGATTTAACAAATCCACTTTATTTTGCATCAGCACCATTTACATTTATAAATAAATTTATGATGGGTTTTGTGGCAGGTTTGATTTTTCACAAAACAAAAATAAAAAATGAAAAAGCAAAAGCAGCTCTTGCAGGATTTTTTGGGCAAATAACTTATATTATTCTTTATTTGTTATACACTTTTATAAAAAATAAAGTTGCTATGGGATTGTCATTTGAAGCAAATATGGTAGAAGTTGTACAAAAACTTGGAGTTTCTTCAATAAATGGAGTTATTTCTGTAATAATAACAGCTATTTTTGCAATGGCACTTTTAAAAAGAGTAAAAATGGACTAGAAATAGTCCTTTTTTAAATGCTGATTTTTTGATTTTTAATCTTAGATTTTATTTTTATAATTATATAATTCTTCGTTATGTTAGGGGGAGGAAAAGGGGGAGTTTCGATTCTCCCCCTTTTTCCTCCCCCTAACAACCCCCACTTTTTTGCCCCCCTGCAACCGACCATTGCATGGAGCTAAATCAGAAAGAAACTTACGTTTCTTTCAATTTTATTTATATTTTCTTAGAATTAGTAAATAAAGATTCTTATTATAGCTTTTAATAGAGTTTATTCATAAAAAATCAAAGAAGCGAAGCTTCTTACATTATTTGCTCCCTGCAAGGGTCGGTTAAGGGGGTTCGTTGAAAGGGGTTTAAGGGGAAAAATTGTGGGGACAATCGAAAGTCCCCTAATTTGTCCCCTTATTAACGAAGTATTAATTTAATAAAATAATTTATTTTAAAAATAAAAACAAAAATAAAAAAATAAATTCAATACCAGTTCCCTTGTTTGGGTATAATGTTTAAAGAATGTGTAAGTTAAATTTGAAAAATGAAAGGATTTTATATGGTTTATAAAAGATTTGATGATAAATTAGTTATTAGATTAAAAAAGGGCGACAAGCTTGTTGAATCTGTTAGGGAAATTTTAGAAAAGGAAAATGTAAAAGCTGGTTTTTTAACTGGAATTGGTGCTACTGATAATCTTGATATTGGTCTTTTTGATCCTGAAACTAAGGATTATAATATAAAAAAATATGAAGAAGATTTAGAAATTGCAAATCTTTGTGGAAATATTTCTAATAAAGACGGTAAGCTTTATACTCATTTTCACATCACTTGTGGCAAGGCAAAAACGAATGCTCTTACGGGAGATATTGCAGGGGAAGCAATTGCAGGTCATTTGAATGAGGCTATTATTTCTTTAACTGCGGAAATTTTTGTTACAATTATTGATGGCGATATTAATAGAAAATTTGATGAAGAATTGGGATTAAATTTAATTGAGTTTTAGTATGGATTATTTTATATTTGATATGGATGGAACTATGTTTGATACGGAAAATTTTTATTATCAAACATGGCGTGAGATTGCAAAAAAGAATAATTTTTCTTTTGATTTAGAAGATAAGATTCTTCTATCTGGCAGAAAAATGGATGAATCTATTTCTTATATGGTTGAAAAATTTTCTATGGATAGGCAAAAAGCTGTAGAAATTAGAAAAGATTTAAATGATTTGAGGGAAGAAAAATTTGAAAAAATTGATTATTCTTTAAAAAAATCTGGTTTGGTGGAATTGTTGGATTATTTGAAAAAAAATAATAAGAAACTTGCTCTTGCATCTTCTTCTGAAAAAGACAGGGTAGATTTTTTGGTTGATAGGGAAGGTGTGAGAAATTATTTTGATTTGATAATTTCTTCGGATAATATTGTTGAAGGCAAACCAAATCCTGAAATTTTTAATTTTGCTATGGAAAAATTAAATGCTGACAAAAATAAAACTTATATTTTGGAAGATTCTCTTTCTGGGATAAAAGCTGCGAAGGCAAGCGGAGCTGTGGCAGTTTTGATAGTTGATTTGGACGATAGTGAGCTTATAAAAAATGAAGCAGATTTGGTATTTTCGTCTTTGGAAGAATTTTTGGATTTTTTAAAAACTAAAAATAATATTGATACAAGAAATAAAGATTTTTCTTTATCTTGTCCATCTTGTAAGGAAAAATTTACAAAATCTTTGCCTACAGCAATATTTTCTCTTAATGACAAAGATTTTATAGAAAATGTAGGTCTTGTTGAATGTCCATCTTGTAAAAAATTATTTAAATTAAATTATAGATATGTTTATACGGATAATGACAAGAAGTTGATGTTTGTAAATGATCCTAAATTTATCCAAAAAAGAAATCAACTAGCCTTTAAATCTTCTCTAAAAATTCTGGATAGGTTAAATAAAAATAAGGCAGAAGATTTTATAATAAGAATGTGCAAAAATGACCTTGATTTGAAGGAAAAAATTTCTATTTTCGATGATGGGAAAATTGATAATATAATTGAAATAATGAAGTTTGTCCTAATTCAAAGTCCAGATTTTAAATTTAAAAAAGAAGATATTTTGGCTATGCACTATAAAAATAATGAATTTATAATTGTAACAAAAAATGGCAAATTCAAAATGCCATTTGTGGATGATCTTTATCAAACTTTGTATGACAAATACATAGCCTTTGTTGATGTCAAAGAAACATCAATGATCGACCAAGTTTGGGCGAGAGAAATTGTAAAAGAAATATGAAAATATATTTAGAAAATGAAAATCAAAGAAAAATTGTATATGATATTTTAAATATTTTTTATGACAAAGAAGATTTTTCTTTTGTTGAAAAAAATCCTGATATATTGATAAAAAATGGACTTATTGGAAATAAAAATAAGTCCTACTTTTTTGATTCAAATTTAAAATTAAAACAAATTCTTTTTGAAATTTTGGAAAAAGAAAGCAAAAAAACTTCTGATTGGGGAATTTTGACAGGGTCAAAACCTTCAAAACTTTTAAAAAATCATAGCTTTGATGATTTGAAAAATATTTATAAGTTAAAAGATAATAAAATCAATTTATTAAAAGCTATAAAAGAAAGTCAGGACAAATTAAAATTTGATGCAAAAGATTTTAATCTTTATATAAATATTCCATTTTGCCCTCAAAGGTGCAGGTATTGTTCTTATCCGACTATTGTGTCAAACACAGTAGAAAAAAATCTTTATGTAGATTTTTTATTAGAAGAAATTTCAAAAATTAATTTGCCAAAGAAATTGGATACAATTTATCTTGGCGGAGGAACGCCATCAAATTTATCTGTGAAAGATTTGGATAGGATTTTGTCTTTAATCAACGAAAAATTTATTTTTAATGAATTTACACTTGAAGCAGGCAGGGAAGATACCCTTGACTTTGAAAAATTAGCTTTGTTTAAAGAAAAAAATGTAGGAAGAATTTCCTTAAATCCCCAAACTTTTAGCGTGAATGTTTTGGAAAATATAAATAGACCAATCAATTTTTATAATTTTGTAAAAATTTATGACTATGCCAAAAAACTTGGTTTTATTGTAAATATGGATTTTATAGTTGGACTTTATGGAGAAAACAGAGAAAGTTTTTCTAAAAATTTTGAAATTTTAAAAAAATTAGAACCAGATAATATAACCTTCCATGCATTGGCTCAGAAAGTTGGCTCAAAATATTTCGAAGAAAATATAAATGGAAATGAAAGCGAAAGTATAAAAATTGCAAAGGATATAGAAATTTTTACAAAAGAAAATTCCTACAAGCCCTATTATCTTTATAGGCAAAAAAACATAATAGGAAATTTGGAAAATATTGGATATGAAAAAGAAAATACTTCTCAACGATATAATATTTTAATAAATGAAGAGCTTGAAAATATTATAGGCCTTGGCATGAATGCAAATTCAAAATTGATGAATGGAAAAAAATATAGAAATGAGAGAAACCTTAGAGATTATTATAAAAATATAGAAAAAGAAATTTATGACAAAAATAAATTAATAGAAAATTTTAAGAATGAGCCTTTAAATTAAGGCTTATTTTTATTTTTTAAAATATATAAAGTTATATGATAGAATAAAAAGAGAAGAAAGTTAGGAGTGAATATGGAAAAAAATATACAACTTGTGGCTATTGACCTTGATGGAACTCTTTTAAATTCGGATAAAAAAGTTTCTAGAAAAAATTTTGAAATTATTAAAAAGTTGAGAGCAAAGGGGATTTTTGTAGTTATTGCTACTGGAAGGCCTCTTGGTGGATTTTCTTGGATACTTGATGATTTGGAATTAAATTCTGATGATGATTATTCTATAACAAATACTGGCTCTCTTATAATTAAAAATAAGGACAAGTCGGATGTTTCAAAAAAAATTTTAAGCATGGGAGATTATTTAAATCTTAAAAATATAATAAACGATAAGCTTCAAATAGGAATTTACAATAAATATAATTTGTATAGCAATAGCGAGAAGGTAAATAAACATTTTTTATTTGAATCTGAAATTTTGAAAATGCCTATTGAAAAAATTGATGAGAAAGATATGAGTCAAAGAGTTGATAGGATTACTATAACTGGAAACAAAGATGCTGTTGATGAATTTGAAAAAAATTATAATGAAATACTTTTAAAAACTTATCAAACAGTAAGAAATGTGCCAGAAGTTTTTGAAGTTTTGCACAAGGAGGCTGACAAAGGTCAGGCTTTAAAAAGATTGTGCGAAATTTTAAATGTAGATTTAAAATCAACGCTTGCTATTGGCGATTCAAATAATGACAAAACTATGCTAAATATTGCAGGAGTTTCTGCAACTTGTGGAAATGGTAGAGAAAGTGTTAAAGAAATGGTTGATATTGTTTCAAATTATTCAAACGACGAAGACGGAGTTTGTGATATTTTGGAAAAAGTATTTTTTGCCAATTAAAATTGAAAAGAGCGAAAAAACCAGTATTATATGATTAGTTATTTATGTAAGATTTTTCTAAAATCTTACATATTTTTATGTTAAAATAAATTTTGTAAAATAAAAAAGATAGGAAGTATTATGAGTAAATTTTGCTCTCTAGCTTCAGGATCTTCGGGAAATTCTGTTTTTGTTGAACACAAGGGATCAAAAATTTTGATTGATTGTGGTTTTTCGGGAAGAAAAATTGAAAATCTTTTATCTCAAATTGGCGAAAATCCAAAAAATTTGGATGCGATTTTTTTAACTCATGAACACATCGACCACGTAAAGGGAGCATCTGTCATGAGCAGAAGATATGATATTCCAATTTATGCCAACAAGGGAACTTGGCTTTCTTTTATAAAAAATGCTGGGAAACTAAAAGATGAAAATATAAAAATTTTCAAGTCAAATTCTTTTTTTAATTTCAATTCTTTTGATATTTTTCCAATATCAATTCATCACGATGCAAGTGAACCGGTTGGTTTTATTTTGTATTTGGATAATAAAAAAATTACAGTTTTGACTGATACGGGAATAATTGATGAGAGAATTTTAAATGAGATAAAAGGATCAGATGTCTATTATTTTGAGGCAAACCATGACCTTGATGCTTTAAAAAGAGGTCCCTATACTTATTCGATGAAAGTTAGGATTATGGGAAAGATGGGACATTTATCAAATGAACAATCGGCAAAATCTTTGGCTGATGCCCTTCAAGGCAAAAATGAAAAAATTTTTCTTGCTCACTTGTCTGAAACAAATAATTCAGAACAACTTTGCAAAATAACTGTAGATAATTACCTAAAATCCTGTGGACTAGACACAAATAAAGATATACAATTGGAAGTTGCAAAAAGAAACGAACCTTCAAGTTTAGTGGAGTTATGATGGAATTAGTAGAAATTGAAAGATCAATTATAAAAAAATATAGGAAAGAGCTTTGGTCAAAATTTATAAAAGCTGTAAAAAAATATGAATTAATAAATGAGGGCGACAAGGTCGCTTGTGCGATCTCTGGTGGAAAAGATTCGCTTTTGACAGCAAAACTTGTTGAAGAATTGCACAAACATTCAAATGTAAATTTTGAAGTTGAATATATTTGCATGGATCCAGGCTACGATAAAGAAAACAGAGATTTGTTGGAGAAAAATCTAAAATATTTAAATATTCCAGCAAAAATTTTCGATTCGGATGTTTTTGAAATTAGCGAAAAAATTTCTGGAGACTATCCTTGTTATATGTGTGCAAGAATGAGAAGGGGATTTTTGTACGCCAAGGCAAAAGAACTTGGTTGTAATAAAGTTGCCTTGGGCCATCACATGAACGATGCAATCGAAACGACTTTGATGAATGTTTTGTATGCTGGAAATTATAAAACAATGAAGCCAAAACTTTTGGCACAAAATTTTGATGATATGGAGCTTATAAGACCCATGTATTTCATAGAAGAAAAAGATGTAATAGCTTGGCGTGATTATGTAGGATTAAGTGCCTTAAATTGTGCTTGCACTGTTACAAAAAAAAGTGAGTCTTATACAAGAAAAAAAATAAAAAATCTTATAGAAGAATTAAAAGAAGATATACCAAATGTAGAAAAATCAATCCTAAGATCAGCAGAAAATGTAAATTGCGATATGGTTTTGGGATATAAAATAAATGGTAAAAAATATTCATTCATGGAGGAATTTGAAAAATGATTTTAGATTTATTAAAAGTAATAATTCTTTCTATTGTAGAAGGAGTTACAGAATTTTTGCCTGTTTCATCAACAGGTCATCTTATTTTGGTAAATGAGTTTGTAAAACTTGAACCAGAAAAATTTGCCAACGCCTTTAATGTAATAATTCAACTTGGAGCAATACTTTCAGTAGTTGTTTTGTATTTTTCTAAATTAAATCCTTGGGATTTTGAAAAAACAAAAAAATATTTTCCAAAAAATTATGCGAAATTAAATGGACAATCAAAATTTTATTATAGATTAACTCATCCTTACAAAGAAACAATTGAGCTTTGGAAAAGAGTTATAGTTGGAGTAATACCAGCAGGAATTTTGGGATTTTTATTTGACGATATAATCGATGAGTATTTATTTAATCCAATGGTTGTTGCCCTTATGCTTTTTGTTTGGGGTATTGGAATAATTTTAATTGAAAATAAAAACAAAAAAGAAAACAGACAAAGAGTAGATAATCTTTCATTAATTTCTTATAAAACTGCGTTTTTTATAGGATGTTTTCAAGTTCTTGCTATGATTCCAGGAACATCAAGGTCAGCTGCAACAATAATTGGAGCAATGATTTTGGGACTTTCAAGATCAGCTAGTGCAGAATTTTCATTCTTTTTGGCAATTCCAACCATGCTTGGAGCAACTCTTTTAAAAGTTGTAAAAAACGTATCAGGATTTTCAGGATATGAATGGATTTTAATTCTTATAGGAATGATTTTAAGTTTTATCGTGGCTTATATAGTAATCAAGAAATTTATTTCTTACGTACAAAAAAATGACTTCATTATTTTTGGAAAATATAGAATTGTCCTTGCAGTAATTGTATTTTTATATTTTCTAATAATTAAATAAAATTTTAAAAAATAAAAGGTGGGGAAACCCGCCTTTTTGATTTGGCAAAACTTTAAAAAATTTTCCTTATAGTGTAAAATTAGAATAAGAGTTTTGAAAAATAAAAATAATTTAAATAAAAATAAATTACAGAAATTTCGGAGGAGATAATGAAAAAGAAACAATCAGTATTTAGCGTAATACCAAAGGCTTTGGTTTTTGGCCTTATAATTGGAATAGGATTTTATTTTTTGTTTGATAAGTTTGGTATAAAAACTTATAAGGCTCAATCAAAAATCCTTACAACCTCTAATGAAAAAATAAAAGATGATGATAAAACTGCTTACACTTATGCAGAAACTGTAAATTCAAATGCTATCAAAAAAAGAGTAATTGAAAATTTAAAACTTGATATGGATCCAGGCGAACTTGACAAAAAAATTCAAATACAAGCAATTGCCAATACCCATATTTTAAATATAAATGTAAAAGATTCTATAAAACTTAGAGCAGAAGATATAGCAGATGAATACGCAGAAATTACAGTTTCAGTAATTAATCAACTTTACAAAGCTGATGCAGTAGTAATTGACAAGGCTTATCCAAATGCAAGTTTAGCAAAAACGAGCGAAAAAGATTCACTAAAAGTTGGACTTGCAGCTTTTATAACATATTTTATTTTCGGTTCACTTGTAGTTTCAATTAGAAATTCAAAAAATAATGATGAGGGAGATTATATAGAAGAAAAAGAAATTAGAAAAGTCGTATTTACAAAAGATGATGATAAAGAAGAATACGATTATGAAAATGATTATGATAATGTAAAAGAATCTTATATAAATGAAGATGGAAATTTAGTACAAGAATACTACGACGACGAAGACAATGAATTATCCCAAGATATAAATTCTAATGAAGATTTATCAGCTGAGGAAGATGAAGATTTTAGATTATATCAAAACAAAGAAAACAACAAAGACTATACAATAATTGCAGATATGCCAAAATATGATGATGGTGATTTAGATGTTTAATAAAAATAAGGCGAATAAGATAGAAAAATCTTTTGAATCCTTAAAAAATAATTTTTTGAAAATTGCAGATAAAAATTCTTTGGTACAATTTGTATCATCAAATGAGAAGATAAACAAGTCATCTTTGATTTTAAATTTAGCTAGAGCATTGGCAAAAGATAATTACAAGGTAATTATTATAGAAGCTGATTTTAGAAATCCAATGATGGGAGATTTGTGTGATATTGAATTTGATAGGGGATTTTTTGATATTTTGGAAAAGGAAAAACCTTATGAAAATTTCATAGTAAAAGATCATTTCCAAAAAAATCTTGACCTAATCCTCGCACCAGACCAAAGAGAAATAAATCCAAGCATTTTAAACTATGATAGGATAGAAAATATTTTTGATTCTCTAAAAGAAAAATATAATTTTATATTTTTAGATACAGCAGATAACGAAAAATACGACGATGCAAATTTTTATCCAAGACTCGCAGATTCAGTTATAGTTTTTGCCAGAAAAAAAGATTTTAGAAGAAAAAAATTAAACGCATCAATAAGAAAACTTGAAAATGTAAACGCCCAAATTTCGGGAATAATAACAACAGATAATTAAGGAGGAAAAATGAAAAAGAAAATTTTATTAATATTAGCCTTGAGCTTAACACTTTCAGCATGTTCAAAAGAAGAATATGTATCCCAAAGACATCCAGAAGAAAGTGAACCATCAAATAAAGTTTCAACAGAAGTAACCTTCAAAAAGAAAAACGAAACAAACGAAAATTCTTCTTCAAATAATCTTGCAAGTCTAAAAAATCTTGATGAAAAAAATAAATCAAACGAAACAGAAGACAAAAAAGAAGAAGAAAAGAAAGATAAGAAAAACAAAAAAGAAAAAGACAAAGAGCCAAAACAAGCTTATGGAATATTTACAGTAAAAGATATTTCAAATATAAGAAGACAAACAAACACAGATTCAGAAATTGTAGCAACAATCCAACCCGGAACACAAATAGAAAGATCAGAAATAGTAGGCGAATGGTCAAAAGTAAGCTATGGAGAATACCAAGGCTATATTTTGACAGAGCTTTTAGATGATGTAGAATAAAAATTAGCTTGGTTTTAACCAAGCTTTTTTTATTTATATATCTTGACACTTTTCAACTGTTAAGGTACACTATGAATAGTAGGAGGAATAAATGGATATTAAGATCAAATACTCGAGTAAAGATCCCATATATTTACAAATTAAAAATCAAATAAGAGATGCAATTTTAAATGATGAGATAGAAAAAGACAAAGCCCTTCCTTCTATTAGACTTTTGGCAAAAGAGCTTAGAGTCAGTGTAGCTACAACGAAAAGGGCTTACGATGAACTTGAAAAAGATGGATTTATTAATTCTGTTCCAGGAAAGGGAAATTTTGTAAAAGATCAAAATCCAGAATTGATCAGGGAAAAATTTTCTATAAAAATTGAAGACCATCTAAAAGAAATTATCAAATTGTCTAAACTTGCAGGAATTTCAAAAAAAGAAATTATTTCTCTTATGGATATATTGGAGGAAGAAGATGTATGATATATTAAAAATAAAAGGTCTAAAAAAATCTTTGAATGATTTTTATCTTGGACCTTTGGATTTAAATATCAAAAGAGGATCTATTGTAGGATATATTGGAGAAAATGGAGCTGGAAAATCTACTACAATCAAATTGATTTTGGGCGATATGAAAAAAGATTCTGGTGAAATTTATATTTTTGGCAAAAAAATTGAAGATTTGACTGAGGATGAGAAGAAAAAAATTGCCTTTGTTTTTGAGGATTTTTTCTTTCCTCAAGAGTTAAATATTAAAGAAGTTGAAAAATTTCACTCTATGTATTATGGAAATTTTTGGGAAAAGGAAACTTTTGATAGGCTTTTAAAAAGATTTAAGCTTCCAGAAAAAAAGAAAATTTCTACTTTTTCTAGAGGAATGAAGATGAAATTGTCTTTAATTTTGGCATTAAGCCATAAGGCAGAGCTTTTGATTTTGGATGAGGCAACAAGTGGGCTTGATCCTGTGGCAAGGGATGATATTTTGGATATACTTTTAGAATTTATCCAAGATGAAAACAAAAGCATTATGATTTCGTCCCATATTTTGTCAGATTTAGAAAAAATTGCGGATGAAATTGCCTTTTTACATAGGGGAAAGCTAATTTTTGTTGAAAATAAGGATAAATTAAAGGAAGATTATGGTCTAGTTTCTCTTTCAAAAGAAGAATTTGAAAGTCTTGATAAAAATTCCATAATCGCAGTAAGAGATCATAAATTCGGAAAAGAATGTTTGGTAAAAAAAGAATTAATTCCTCAAAATCTTGAAGTAGAAAATGTGAGTATAGAGGAAATTATGGTTTATATGATAAAGGAGAAATACAATGAAAGCCTTGATATATAAAGATTTGATTTCGATAAAAAATGCTTTGCTTTTACAATTTGCAGTAATAATTGGCTTGAGCATTTATTTTTACAAAGAAAATCAATTGGTTTTAATTCCCTTATTTTTTATCCTAATTCCAATAATACTTTTGGGAATGGTCTTTGGAATTGACAACCAATATTCAACAGATAAATATTTGATTTCAAGTGGAATTTCAAGGAAAAAAATTGTATTTTCAAGATATACCATAATTTGGTTTATGTCACTTTTTGCAATGGCCTTGTCATTTATTGTAGGATTTAACAAAAACCCACTTACAAAAGAAATTCCACTAATTTTAATATTATCATCCCTATTTTTCATAACAAGCATAGTTGGAGTTGTTGAACTTCCATTAATGTATAAATTTGGGGCAGAAAAAGCAAGACTGGTTTTTGTAATTTTATACTTTCTAGTATTTGCATTTTTCTCAACCATTTCTTCAAACAAAGAATGGCTTTTGGAATATGTAAACAAGGGCTTAACAATGGATAAAACACTTTTATCCTTAATAATTTTTGCCATAACAATAATAGTCCACGCACTTTCAGTTTTTATTTCTATAAAAATTTTTGAAAATAAAGAGTTATAAGATGTTTATTTTATAAAAATAAATAAAAAATAAGAATCTTTTTTAGACGGTTGTAAAAAATTGTTGAATAAAGGATTCTTATTTTTTTATTTTTAAATATATTATCTATAAATTAAGCTTTAAATCGTTGAAATTTTATCGATAATTCATATAGTCATAATGTAAAAGGAATGTTTCCTAATTTTAAGGAGAAAAAATGGATTATATTTATAAATTTGACACGGATAACGGTTTTGAACAAACCGATATTTCTAGTTTTTATGATGTTATAGAAGATGATGATTTTTATTTGATGTATTTGGGCAAAGCGAGTTTTATAGATTTTGCAAAAACTTATAATTTGGATGATGCCATAATTGATTTGCTCTTGTCAGATACTGCCAAAAAATCTTATATGGCAGTGGAAGATAATTATACCTTTGCAATTTTAGAATTGCTTGATATAATGGGAAATCTTGAAACTTCAGATCTTATAGGATTTTATATAGAAAATAATAGGCTCATAATTGTTGATTTGTACGACAGAGACCAATCGACGACTGAAGCTTTTAGGAAGATGCTAACAAAGAAATTTTCGGCAAGATCTCCAGGAAGGCTTTTGAAATATTTTATTACAGCCCTAGTAAATAACCACACAAGAATTTTTGATCAAATAAAAAATTCAACAGCAGCTGTGGAAGATGCAATAATAAAAAATAAAAAAACCAGAGATAGTATAGAAATAATCTCTGACAATAGGCACAAGGCTCTAAATTTGTACGCATCATACGAAAGACTTCTAGATACCTTAGAAGTTTTAATGGAAAATGAAAATGAAATTTTTGATGATGATGATATAAAACATTTAAAATCAGTTTTGTTTAGAGTTGAAAGATATTCTTCAAATATTTCTTATTTGAGTGGATATATAACAAATGTAAAAGATTCCTACACGTCAAAAATGGACCTTTCTATGAATAATACCATGAAAGTTTTGACAGTTGTAACGACAATTTTCACACCAATTACAATAATAACAGGCTGGTACGGAATGAATTTTGAAAATATGCCAGAATTAAAATGGAATTTTGGTTATATGTATGTTATTGGAATTTCTTTGATTAGTGTAATTTTAGTGTATTTATTATTTAGGAGATTTGATAGGTGAAAATAAAATATAAAACCCATCTAAAGCGAATGAAAGAGTCGAAATCTCAATGGAATAGGTTAAATTTAAATATAAAGTAAAACAAAAGAGATCTCTCGACAAGCTCAAGATAGTGTTCTCTTTATTTTCCTTAATTTTTAAAGGATTAATTTTTTTATTTAACAAAAAAAGTCAGAAAAATAATGATATGTCCCCTCTTTACTGGATAACCCAGTAGGGAGGGGACACATCATTTTGCAACAGCCCTTTTTTATTTTATTAATTTCAGATGAGAATAGGAAAGATTTCTAAATAAATTTTAATAATAAATTATTATAATTTTAAAGAAGAGAAAAATTCGTATTCTAGTTGTTGAGATTGTAGCAGTTGATTTTTATTATGTTTTGTTGAAGCAACAAAAGCTATAATTATATCATTAATTATAAATTCTCCTATATGAGATTCTAAACCATTATAAGAGTCATTTATATCATTATAAAGTTTACCTGAAAATATTGTAATATCTGAATTTTCAGATAAACTAGAATTTATTTCTGAAGTGATACAAGCTTGTTTTATATTTTTGTTATTAGCTATATCGCTAACTTTTAATATATTTTTTGATAAACCAGATTTTGAAATCGTAATTAAAAAATCATGTTCATTTAAGTTACTTGTATAATTTAATAATCTTTCATTAGTAGAAGTTGTAAAAGTTTTTATGCCTAGTCTATTTAGTCTAAATTCTAAATCTAGGGCAACGGGCAGAGTATTTCCTGTGGCTGCTATTAAGGTTATGTTGCTGTCTAATAGTTTACTTACTAATTTTTTTATATTATTTATATTATCTTCTTTGTTAATAGTGTTTATTAAACTTTTTTTTCTATTTAAAAAAAATTCTATTGGCTTATCCTGAAAATCGGCAATATCATTTTGATTTCCTTCACCAATATCTCTTAAAAGTAAAATTTTCATTTGATAAAAACCGTCAAAACCAGAATGTTGACACATTCTAACAACAGTTGCATCGCTTACTTTTGTTTCGTTTGCTATTTCTTTTACACTCATAAGAGTTACTTTGTTTGGATTGTTAATTATATAATCCGCAACTATTTTTTCTGCTTTAAAAAGATTTTTGTAATTATTTTTAAAAATATCAATAACTTTTTCATTTTTATCCAATTTAGTCATAATACACCTCTATGTAATTATATTACATTATATAAAAATAGCAAAATAAAAAAATATAGTTTCATATTGACATTTTTATAATTAGTGTTATTATATAAATATGAAACGGTATTACATAAAAAAATATAAAGTACAATTTATGTAATAATATATTTTATGTTTGCTAAAACGAAAGGAGGAAATATGGAGATTGAAAAAATATTAGATGACAATTTGATTTTAAATGACTTAAAGGCAGAATCTAAAATTCAAGTACTAGAAAAATTATCTGAAGTTTTGAAAGAAAACGAATATATTTCAGAAGTGGATGGTTTTGTAAAAGATGTTTTGGAAAGGGAAAAACTCGGAGTAACAGGCATTGGAAATTTTGTTGCAATACCTCATGGGCAAAGTGATTATGTAAACGAAACAACCATAGCGATTGGGAAATTAAATAAGGAAATTGAATGGGAAAGTTTAGATAATAATGGAGTAAGGATAGTTATATTATTTGTTGTAAAGAATGATAAGAACTTTGCGGATGAACATTTGAAATTACTATCAAAAGTAGCTTCTAATTTAGCAAACGAAGATATATTAAAAAAATTGTTAAGTGCGGATTCTAAAGAAGAAATAAAAAATTGTTTTAGGAGTTAGGGATGAAAATAGTTGGTGTTTGTGCGTGTGTTGCTGGTATAGCTCATACATATTTAGCAAAAGAAAAGTTAATTAATGCAGCTAGCAAAAGAGGACATGAAATAAAAGTTGAAACGCAAGGCGTTATTGGAATTGAAAATGAGCTTACCGAAGAAGAAATAAAAGAAGCGGATGTAGTAATTTTAGCAGTAGATGTTTCTGTATCAAAAAGAAATCGTTTTGATGGTAAAAAAATAATAGAAATTTCAACTAGCACAGTTGTTCAATCATCTGATAAATTGATTGAAAAAATAGAAAAATTAATGGAGAAATAAAATGAAACAATTAAATATTAGAAAACACGTCATGACAGCTATATCTTATCTAATACCTTTTGTATCTGCGGTAGGAATGCTGATGGTAATTGGAAATATTTTAGGTGGAAAAGTTGTTGAGATAGATGGTGGATTTATTAATTTAAATGATGCTTTGAGCACGTTGGGAGCTAATGGATTAGGTTTTATTCCTATAGTTATATCAACTGGAATTGCATATTCTATAGCGGACAAAGCTGGAATAGCACCAGGAATTATTTTGGGTGTTTTATGTAAGACAAATGGTTATGGATTTTTAGGTGGTATAGTAGTAGGATTTTTAGCTGGATATTTAACAAAAATAGTTTTAAGTAATTTAAAACTTCCAAAGTGGATGCAAGGACTTATGCCTCAATTAATTCAACCTTTAATAGTAAGTTTGATTATAGCTATTTTGATGCAATATATAATTGGAGTTCCTATAATTTGGTTGACAGAAAGTGTAAATTCACTTCTTAAAAGTTTAAGCTCTAAGCCAGAATATTCTATGATTTTTGGAGTTGTAGTGGGAGTTTTATCTGCGGTAGATTATGGTGGACCAATAAATAAGGTTGTATTTACATTTTCAGCAGCTGCTTTGTCCGAAGGTTTTGGTGGTCCTATTTGTAATTTGATTCAAGCGAGTATGATTGCACCATTTGGATTAACAATTGGATATTTCTTATCAAAAATCATCGGCAAAAAAGATTTATTTTCACAACAAGAGGTTGATTCTTTAAAAACAGCATTCATTATGGGATGTTTTCAAATAACAGAAGGTTCATTCCCAATAATATTGAATAATTTATTAAGAATAACTATATGCACAGCTGTTGGTGCTGGTGTAAGTGGTGGACTAGTTGGACTATGGAATATTGAATCAAAAGTTCCATCAGGTGGATTAGTAGCGTTACCTGGAATTAACAAACCTTTCTTGTGGTTAGTTTCTTTGTTAGTAGGCTCTTTAGTATTTGCTATTTTGTTACAATTTTTAAAAAATAAAAAAGTAACAAATTTTGAAAATAAAAAAGATAATAGTGATGAGCTAGAAAATTTAAGTTTTTCATAAAGTAGAGAGGTTATATGAAAAGATCAGAAATTAATAAAGCAATAAAAGATATGGAAAAATTTTTGGAGAAAATGAATGTATATCTTCCTGATTTTGCATATTGGTCAGCTGAAGACTGGAAAGATAAAAATAATGAATATGACATAATCAGAGATAATAAACTTGGATGGGATATAACCGATGCGGGTTTAGATGATTTTGAAAATATAGGTTTTTCATTATTTACTTGTAGAAATGGAAATATAAATAAATCTTCTTCAAAAAAATATGCAGAAAAATATATTATGATAAAGCAAAATCAAGAATTTCCGTTTCATTTTCACTGGCAAAAAACAGAAGATATTATAAACAGAGGAGGAGGAACTTTGCTTATAACTGTTTATAATGATGACGATGGAAATTTTTCTAAAGATGATGTCTTGGTAGAATCTGATGGAAGAAAATATTATGTAAAAGCAGGAGAAAGTGTTGAATTAAATCCTGGTAAAAGCATTACTTTAAAGCCACATCAATATCACAAATTTTCTGTAAAAGAAAATACTGGAGATGTATTAGTGGGAGAAGTTTCTGAAGTTAATGACGATGATAATGACAATAGGTTTTATGAAAAAGTAGGAAGATTTCCTGAAATAATAGAGGATGAAAAACCTTACAAATTATTATGCAACGAATATCCTAAATACAATGGATAAGAGAATAAATTGAAAATGGAATTAATAATATAGGAGTTTAAAATGTTAATTAATATGAAAGAAATGTTGAAAGTTGCTAATGAGAATAATTTTGCTGTACCAGCATTTAATATCTCATCATTACCTATGCTTAATGGAGTTTTCAAAAAATGCGAAGAATTAAAATCTCCAGTAATTATAGCTATACATCCTGATGAACTTTCATACGTGGAAGATAGTTTTGTAAAAACAATAATTGATAAAGCAAACAAATCTGAATTGCCAGTAGTTTTACATTTAGATCATGGGTCTTCTATAAAACAAGTTATTAATGCAATAAAAGATGGATTTACATCAGTTATGATTGATGCTAGTACATTTAAATTTGAAGAAAATATTGAAATAACAAAAAAAGTTGTAGAGCTTGCTCATAGTGTGGATGTGTCTGTAGAAGGAGAACTCGGAACAATTGGTGTAGATGCTGGAGATGAATACGGTGGTTCAAAAGATATTCAATACACAAAACCTGAAGATGCTAAAAAATTTATAGATCAAACAAATTGTGACTCTTTGGCAATAGCAATTGGAACAGCTCACGGAATATATCCTGAAAATTATGTTCCTAAATTAAAACTAGATTTATTAACACAAATAAAAGATCTAGTAAAAATTCCTCTAGTATTACATGGTGGCTCATCAAATCCTAATGCCGAAATTGCAGAAGCTGTAAAAAGAGGAATCAATAAAATTAATATTTCATCTGATATAAAAGTGGCATTTTTCAAAAAATGTAGAGAAGTTTTGAAAGACAATTCTTTAAGAGAACCTAACGCTATATATCCTGCTTGCATAGAAGCTATGTGTGAAGTTGTAGAAGAAAAAGTTAAATTGTTTGAATCAGATAATAAAGCTGAATTATTTTTTAAATAAAAATATTAAGAATTGATAGCAAGAATGTGCAAAGTTATACCTTTGCACATTTTTAAATAATATAAATAAAAATATAAAATTAAAATCATTAATGAAAGGAAATAAAATGAATTATATTTTAGGAATTGACCTAGGAACATCTTCATTAAAAGGAGTAGTTTTTGATCAGGATGGAAATTTCATTGGTGCAAAAAGTAGTTCTTATGATGTTTGCAATCCCAAAAAAGGATATTGTGAACAAAACCCTAAATTTTGGATTGATGCTTTCGAAAATGTTATTGAGAAATTAAATCGTGATTTTGATTTAAATGAAAATCTTATAGCATTAAGTTTTTCTGGGCAAATGCATAGTTTGGTTTTACTTGATGAACAAGGAAGAGTTTTAAGATATGCTATATTATGGAATGATGTAAGAACTATTGATGAGTGTAAATATATAAGAAATAAGTTTTCTGATAAACTATTAGAAATTACAAATAATATAGCATTAGAAGGTTTTACACTTCCTAAAATTTTATGGGTAAAAAAATACGAAGCAGAAATATTTGAAAAAACACACCACATTTTATTACCTAAAGATTATTTGAGATACTATCTAACAGGAAAATATAACATGGATTATTCTGATGCATCAGGAACTTTACTTTTAGATATTGAAAACCATAAATGGTCGGAAGAAATTATAAAAAAATTTGGAATAAATAGAAAATTACTACCACCTTTAGTAAATTCTACAGATTTTGTTGGATGTGTTAAAAAAGATTTGATATTAAAATACGGGTTTAAGAAAAATGTAAGAGTATTTGCAGGATGTGCTGATAATTGTGCTAGTGAAATAGGAAGTGGGGTTATAGGAAAAGATGATACCATGCTTTTAAGTATAGGTACATCTGGAGTAATCCTTAATCCGGAAAAGAAAATAAATAGATCTTACAATGGAAAATTACATTTTTTTAATTCGATTTATAAAGATACGTATTATTCTATGGGAGTTACCTTATCAGCAGGACAGAGTCTAAATTGGTTTAGAAAAAGTTTCTCAAAAAAAGAAAAATTTGAAGATTTGACTAAAGATATAGATAAAATCAAAGCAGGAGCTGATGGTCTGATTTTTGCTCCATATTTAAATGGCGAAAGAAGTCCATATTTTGATGGAAATATTAGAGGAAGTTTCATAGGATTAGATATTTCTCATACAAAAAAACATTTAGTAAAATCAATTTTAGAAGGAATAACTTTTTCACTTAGAGATAATTTTGAAATGATGGAAAAATCAATAGATTCTCAAATAAAAAATATTATATCAGTTGGCGGAGGTTCAAAAAATAAAGATTGGCTACAAATCCAAGCTGATATATTCAATAAAAATATTATGACTATAAATATAGAAGAAGGTCCAGGACTTGGTGCAGCTATGATTGCAGCTTTAGGAATGAAATATTTTGATAATATAAAAGAGTGTTCAGATGCCTTTATAAAATATACACAAATTATAAAACCAAATAAAGAAAATACAAAAATATACGATAAGTTGTTTGAACAATACAAAAAAATATACCCAAATACAAAATCAATTTGTTACAATTTAATTGGTATATGTGAAGATCAAAATAAAAGTAATTGAAAAAAATTTAAATTATTAACTGAGAACGATTAAATATTTAAACTTTAGCAATAAACAAAATCAAACACCAACCCATCTCGAGCGAATGGAATGAGTCGAGAGATCTCAAGGTATAATTTTTTATTCCAAGACAAACAAAAGACAGGAAAATTCCTGCCTTTTGTTTTTACTTTTTTAGTCCAGTTATTTTTATCCTTTTAAACCATCTGCTTGTCTTTGCATATTTTCTACTACTACGTCAAAAATATCTCCGATTGATTGAGCGTATTCTAATATTTCCCATGGTTTATTTGTGTGGAAGTGAATTTTTATTAAATCTTCATCTCCCACTGCAAGTAGACTATCTCCTTCGAAATTTTCTGTTATGTGATCGAAAATTTCGTCTTCGTCTAAATCTTCTCCTGCTATTAAAAGCTGGGTGTCAAATTTGAATTCTATTTTTTCTGCCATTTTTTTCTCCTAACTATTTTTCAATAAATTTCTTTTTAATTCTTCTTCAAGTCGACCTAGTTCATTTTTGGCGTCTTGTCTATTTTTATTTCCTTCGATTTGAATTGCTCTTACTTCGTCAATCGCCTCGATTAGTCTATCGTTTGTGTATTTTATTGTATCAAGGTCTATTATACCGCGTTCGGTTGCTCTTGCTGTGTCGATTGTATTTTGTTTTAATTTGTCGGCGTTTGATTTTAACAAATCATTGGTAAGATTTGTAACGGCTTCTTGGGCACGTATTGCTTGTTCTGTGTGGCTCATGCCAAGGGCTAGAACCATTTGATTTTTCCAAAGAGGAATTGTATTTACAATTGTTGTTTGGATTTTTTCTGCCATAATTGAGTTTGATGATTGAACCATCCTAATTTGTGGTGCCATTTGCATTGAAACCATTCTTGTTAAATCTAAATCGTGTAATTTTTTTTCAAACCTATTTGCTTGGGCTTTTATGTCATTTGCTTTTTGGGCATCCATTGGAAGGTTTGAAATTCTTGCTGTATTTTCAAGAGCTGGTATATCTTTTTCAAAAGTTCTTTTGAGTTTTCTATTTCCTGCTTCTATGTACATAGAAAGTTCCTTGTAATAATCTTCGTTTAATTCATACATTTGATCAAGCAGAGAAATATCTTTTAAAAGTCTTATTTGATGGTTGTCCAAGGCTTTGGCGATTTCATCTATATTTTTTTCGGTTGATTGGTATTTTAACTTCATATTTTCAAGCTTTGATTTTTGCTTTTTAAAAAATCCAAAAACTCCGCTATCGTCTTCGTCCATTGATTTTATTTCTGAAACAACCTTATCTAAAAGTCCTCCAATTTCTCCAAGCTCTTTGTTTTTTACTGTATTTAAAGTTTTTTCTGAGAAATTTGAAATCTTTTTTTGAGCTCCAACGCCGTATTGAAGAATTATATTTGAATCTTCTAGGTCAATTTTTTGAGAGAAATCATCAATTTGTTTTTCTTCTTCTGGAGAAAATTTTATTGACTGATCTATTTGAATTTTTTCCTTATATTCGACTGGTTTTAATTCGACCTCTTCATTTTCTCCGTCTAATCTTAATTTAATATCACTCATCTTTGCTCCAATCTTTTTCTAAATATCCTTCTTGATTTAACAAAATTTTCATTGTATCAATGTCTGTTTTTATATCCATTGTCCTGTCTTCCATTAGCTCCAATTGGATTTTTTCAAAGGCTTCATTGATTATTTCTATGGAAGATTCTATTTCTGCAAGTGAATTTTTAATTTTTGAATCGTTTGATTCCATAATTTCGTATTCTGTGTAAGCATCAATTAATTTTACAGTTGTTGGCAAATAATATTCTATAAATTTGTCCAAAACATAAGCTTTTTCTGGATATCTTTTAATAATGTTTGTAATATTTTCAATTGTTTTTTTAATTTCTATTACTTTTTCAAGAAAATTTCTATTTTTAATTCTTGAAATATCAAGATTTATTGAAGTAATTTCTTTGCTTGAAATTTTTATTATTTCTTCAGCTTTATCCTTGCTTGTTTTTGTGCTTGTATCTTGGGCTATTTTTTTATTTTCTTCGTGTGATAAATTTGGCATTTGATTTTTTTGGTTTTTGTATAATTTAAAAGTTGGAATATCTAACAAAAATAATGAATCATTTTCTACAATTCTTGCTTGTTTAAAATATCCCTTATTCATCATATACAAAAGCTCTTTTATGGTATCTTCTTCAGATTTTTGAACTGATGATGCCAAATCTCTTATTGGAATTACGGTGTTATGTCCAAGCTCTCTTAAAAATCTTGTGTAATCTTTTGAAATCATATCCAATTGTTGGGATTTTTTAAAAGTAAAAAATCCAGACACCGAAAATAAAACTGTCAACAATAAATTTTTTAAAAAATCATAGGCAAATCCATCTGAGAATAAAACTATTAGCATAGAAAATGCAAGTATAAAAGAAATTACCATTGCTGTTTTAAGTAAGCCTGCCTTAGTTTTTTCTGGAAGTTTTTGGGCGCAAACTTGAGGATTTTTAGTTTGGATTGCGGGTTTTCTAACTTGATTTCCATTTATAAAATTCATTGTTTTATCAATAAATATATCAAGACTTGTCTTGACCTTTTCACTTATATCAGAAAAATCCATATCAGAAATAGCTTTGTTTAGACTATTTTCCAAAGATTTTTCGTTTTCTTTATCATAATTTGTCATATTCACTCCTTAGTAAAATTATACCAGAAAGATTCAATATATAAAAACTATCTTAATATTTATTTAATATACAAATAGTAAAAATTAAATAAATTAATAATAAAATCAGGATGTTTAAGAATCTAAATCTATTATTTTATCAAAATAATTTTTATTTTCCCTCAATTTTTCCCTATTTCCAAAAACTGTAAGATTGTTTTTGTCCAAAATATTTTTGTAGTCATCTTTCAAAATAATTATATCATCTAATTTAGCATTTTTTATATCAAGAAGTTTTTCTTCAAGCTCTTTATAAGAAAATCCTTGCAAATATCTTATAAAATCCAAGGAAGTCTTGGCTTGAAGAGATTGAGGTTTTAAATATGAACCCATTTTTGAAATTTTTTGGTTTTTCAAATCATTTGGATCAAGTTTTAAATTCTCTAAAATTTGAGGGATTTTTTTATAATTTTCTACAGTTTCTTTTATGTGAGGGTCCCTGTAAGAATAGCTTCCAATATTTCCGTACTTATCAACCATAAGACCTGCTCCATAGGCTCCTCCTTTTGCACGAATTAAATCATGAAGGTAAGGGTTAGAAATAATTGATGAGGAAAGAGCCAAAAGATTTAATTTCTTGTCAGAAAATTCTTTTAAATCTCCACCCACAGACACATAATTTACATTTGCATCAGACAAAATTGCTTCTTTATAATAGGACTTATGAAAATCAATTTGAGCTTTTTCTTTTTTTATTTTTTCAAGGTCTGAAAATTCTTTCTTTATATATCCCTTTACTTTTTCATAATCATTTTTTGATGATGTTATATTAACTAATAGATTTTTTGAGAAAATATCTTTATACAAATCTTCTAATTTTTCCTTAAATTTATGGAAATCTTCTTCTACATCTTTGGAAATTTTCTTTATAAATTCATAATAACCAAAGCCATTTAGCTCATCTTTGATGTATGAAAGTTTATCAAAATGTGAAAAAGAACGGGTAAGGGCAAGGCTATGACCAGAATCATACATATTCATTTCAAATAAAGCTTTAATTTGTTTTAAAATATCATTAATTCTTTTTTCATCATCAAAAACAGATTCATTCATTATTTCTTTTACAAGATTCAAAGAATTTTCATACCTATCTATAGTAGTCTTAAAAGAAATTTTTATAAAATTATTAATTTCCCCGTCCTTATTTTTTATATTTTGGATTGTAAAATTAAGTCCTGCCATATTTATTGGAATTAAATCATCCAAATTTTGGTAAGAATGTTTTTTTGTATCAATTGCTCCTAAAAGATCTGAAATCAGACAAAGGTATTTGAGATTTTCAAGGTTAAGGTGGTTTATATCAAAGAAAAATTCATTATAAATCATCCCTGCGCTGTCAAGGTCGTGGTAGATAAATTTGAAATCATCATCTTCAATTTTTCTTGGAACTTTTTCGATATCAAGGTCTACATCGCTAATTTCAAGAGTTGGAATTGTAGCCTTATCTTCTTTGGAATCCTCTTTTTCTTGGAAGGCTTTTAATTTTTCTTCATTTTCCTTTAATTTATCAATCTGATCTTTTGATAAGGAATTTTTCAAATTTTCCAAATCTTGGTCGATTTTTTCTTCAATATTTTTAAAATAATCCTTATTTGGTTTTGCCACAAGAACTAGTTTAGTCTTGTTATTTATAAAATATTTCCTAACTTGCTTTTCAAAATAATCAGTTTCAATCAAAGCTCCCAATTCGTTTATATAGTCAATCAAATTTAGGCTATCAAAAATTTCATTGTCCAAATTGTGCATGAGTATATATTCAATTCCCTTTGAGGCTGAATTCATTTGTTCTCTTTGGGAAAAATCAAAAAGGGCGTGGGCAGCTTTTAGGGAATCTTTTGGGATATGGTGGGCATATTTTTTAAGCTCTTCTTCAATAATTTCAACAAACTTATCCAAATTTTCATCTGATGTTCCTTGGGCTGTAATTTGAATTGAGGATCTTTCTCCATAGCCAGTCCTTGCATAAAAACTTTCAGGCCCAATTTCCTTGTAAATTCTTTGAGAAATTTCAGAAGAATCTGAGTTGAAAAGAGCGATTGATAAAATTGCGTTTGCAAGTTGGTCTTTTATATTAGCTCTTTCATTTGTTAAAAATGAATAGGTAAGATAAGATTTATTTTTATCTTCATTGTTTGATTGATAAGAGGTAAAAATTGGTTTATCATAATAATTTTCAACTACTTTGCAATCAGCAATAATTTCTTTTTTATCATAGTGGGATAAATATTCCTCATCAAGATTTTTTAAATATTTTTCAATATCCATATCCCCATAATAAAAAATTTCAGCGTTTGATGGGTGGTAAAATCTTTTGTAAAAGTCTAAAAATTCATCATAAGTTAATTTAAAAATATCATAAGGATTTCCGCCAGAAACATATTGGTAGCAGGAGTCTTTATAAAGATATTTATTTATTTCATTTAAAATAATAGTATCTGGATTTGTAGTTGCCCCTTTCATTTCATTGTAAACAACGCCCGATACAGAAAATTTTCCATTTTCATCAATTTTTATAGATTTTCCTTCTTGCAAGAAAATTTCTTCCTTATTTAAAACTTTTGGATTAAAAACTGCATCCAAATAAACATCTTGAAGATTGAAAAAGTCCTTATCATTTTCGCTTGCAACAGGATAAACAGTTTTGTCAGGATAGGTCATTGCATTTAAAAAAGTTTGAAGACTTGACACAATCATATCCATAAAAGGCTCTTTGGTTCTATATTTTTTTGAGCCATTTAAAACAGAATGTTCCAAAATGTGAGAAATTCCCTTGGAAGATTCTGGTGGAGTTTTAAAAGCAATTGCAAAAGTTTTGTTTTTGTCATCGGTTTTTATATAATTAATTCTTGCTCCAGATTTTTTGTGTCCATACAAAAAAACATCCAGACCAAGTTTTTCATATTTTTTATTTTTTATTAAAATATATTTTTCCATTAATAAATCCTTTCTTTATATTTATTACTACAACTATACTCTTAAATAAATTTCATCTCATTAATAGGAAAAAATTAATTTTTAAAAAAATATTTAAAAAATTTCTTGATATAGTGTAAAATAAAAATAGGTTTATTTAATAAATCAATTTAATTTAAGGAGGGAAGTAAATGATAGGTATTATACTGGCAAGTCACGGCGAATTTGCTCAAGGTATAAGACAATCTGGGGAAATGATTTTTGGAGAACAAGAAAAATTAGAAACAGCAGTTCTCTTACCTTCAATGGGTCCTGATGATTTAAGAAAAGATCTTGAAGAAAAAATCAAAAAACTTGATTGTGAACAAATACTTTTCTTAGTTGACCTTTGGGGTGGAACACCTTTTAACCAAGTTTCAGCTCTAATGGATGGAAATGAAGAAAAGTGGGCAGTTCTTACCGGACTTAATTTACCCATGCTAATTGAGGCACTTGGCTCAAGACTTATGGAAGAAAAATCACATGATCTTGCAAGAGTTTTATTAGAGCCTGCCAAAGAAGGAGTAAAAACTAAACCAGAATCCTTGATGGACGATTACAATAAATCTAATGCAAAAGATAAGTCACAAGAAAATCTTCCAAAACATACTGGAACAATTCCAGAAGGAACAGTAATTGGAGATGGAAAAATTGACGTTGTTCTTGCAAGGATTGATACAAGATTACTTCATGGACAAGTTGCTACAAGTTGGACAAAATCTACAAATCCAACAAGAATTATTGTCGTAAGTGACAATGTAAGTGAAGATGCTTTGCGTAAGTCAATGATAATGGAGGCTGCTCCTCCAGGAGTTAAAGCTCACGTTGTGCCAATTTGGAAAATGGCAGAAATTTTTGAAGATCCACGTTTTGGAGATACAAGAGCAATGTTATTATTTGAAACACCACAAGATGCTTTAGCTCTTATTGAAAAAGGTGCAGATTTAAAAGAAATAAATCTTGGCTCTATGGCTCACTCACAAGGAAAGGCTTATGTAACTTCTACCGTTTCTATGGGAAAAGAAGATGTTGAAACTTTTGAAAAATTACTTGATAAGGGAATAAAAATCGATGTAAGAAAAGTTCCAGCAAATCAGCCTGAAAACTTTACAAATATTATGAAAAAAGCAAAATCAGAACTTGGTTTAGCTTAAGGAGGAATTATGTCAGCAATTAGTATTATTTTAATTGTTATAGTTGCTCTACTTGCGGGTATGGAAGGAATCTTAGACCAATTCCAATTCCATCAACCAATCGTTGCTTGTACTTTGATTGGACTTGTAAGTGGACATTTAAAAGAAGGAATTATGCTTGGTGGTGCTCTTCAAATGATTGCTCTTGGTTGGGCAAATGTTGGAGCAGCAGTAGCTCCAGATGCGGCTTTGGCATCAGTTGCAAGTGCTATTATCATGGTTTTAGCTCTACAAGATGGCTCAGGAAATGTAGATAATGCAATAAACACATCAATAGCTGTTGCTATACCACTTTCAGTAGCAGGTCTATTTTTGACAATGATAGCAAGAACTTTATCAATTCCAATAGTTCACGGAATGGATGCAGCAGCAGAAGAAGGAAATTTCAGAAAAATTGAAGTTCTTCATATACTTGCAGTTTTGATGCAAGGACTTAGAATTGCAGTTCCTGCAGCAGCACTTTGTTTTGTTTCACCAAAAGTTGTAACAGGCGTTTTAAATTCTATGCCAGGTTGGTTAACTCATGGTATGGAAGTAGGTGGAGGAATGGTTGCAGCAGTAGGTTATGCCATGGTAATTAATATGATGAGTACAAAAGAAACTTGGCCATTTTTTGCAATTGGTTTTGCAGTTGCAGCAATCCCACAACTAACTCTAATCGGACTTGGTGTAGTAGGATTTTCACTTGCACTTATCTATTTAAAACTTAAAGAATCATCTTCATCAAATGGATCAGCTAATACTGGAGATCCACTTGGCGATATTATAAATGATTATTAGGAGGAAATATGACTGAAGTAAATGAAAAAAGAATAGAATTATCAAGATCTGATAGGATAAAAGTATTTAATCGTCATCAACTCCTACAAGGTTCTTGGAATTATGAACGTATGCAAAACGGTGGCTGGTGTTATTCAATAATTCCTGCTATCAAAAAATTATATAAAACAGATGAAGAAAGAAAATCTGCTTTAAAAAGACACTTAGAGTTTTATAATACTCACCCATATCTTTCAAGCCCAGTAATGGGAGTTACTCTTGCTATGGAAGAAGAAAAAGCAAATGGAGCTCCTATTGAAGATAAAACAATAAACTCTGTTAAAGTAGGAATGATGGGACCTTTGGCAGGTGTTGGTGATCCAGTTTTCTGGTTTACAGCAAGACCAATACTTGGAGCTCTTGGTGCATCAATAGCTTTAACAGGAAATATTATTGGACCAATAATATTTTTTGTATTTTGGAATATTATAAGAATGGCATTTGAGTGGAAAACTCAAGAATTTGGTTACAAAGTAGGAAATGAAATTACAAAAGATTTATCTGGTGGACTTTTAGGAAAAGTAAACTTGGTTGCATCAATTGTTGGTATGTTTATAGTTGGCGCTTTGGTACAAAGATGGGTAAATGTAACATTTACTGTAAACGTATCAGAAGTAACTCAACAAGCAGGATCATTTATTGATTGGAATTCTTTATCAAGTGGAAGCAAGGGACTTCAAGAAGCCTTTAAACTTTACGATCAATTAGGCTCAGCTGGACTTGATCAAGTTAAAGTTACAACCTTACAAGATAACTTAAACCAATTAATACCAGGACTTGTTCCAATGTTATTAACACTTGGAATTTGTAAATTATTAAAGAAAAATGTATCTCCAATTGTTATAATAGTTGCTTTATTTATAATAGGAATAATAGCATCTGTACTTGGAATCATGTAATGGTTCAAAGTCAAAATAAAAATGTAGACTTGTCCATTAAGGGAAGATGCCTTAATGGATTTACCTCTGATGGAAATATAATGGTAGGCGATAAGGCCTTTGAATTTTATAATGAAAAAAATGTAGAAGATTATATACAAATTCCATACAAGGAAATTTCTTTTGTGAGTGCGTCAGTTTTATTTGGCAAAAAAATAAATAGATTTGCAATTCATACAAAAGAAAGTGGCAATTTTATTTTTACAACAAAGGATAATAAAAAAACTTTGAGAGCTTTAAATAATTATATTGAGTCAAATAAGTTGAGAAGGTCTTTATCATTTTTTGAGGTAATAAAAAGAGGTATTAAAAATTTAATTAAAAAATAGGCTTGGATTTTTTCTAAGTCAGATCGTAAACAAATCCTCAAGCACGAATATCTGACTCCAAAAATTGTTGATTTCTAAATTTCAAAATTCTAAAATCGCAAACTCAAGCTACGCTCTCAAACAGTGCGATTTCTTGACGAATTTTGAAATTTGAAATCAAATCAATTTTTTACGTATGATATTCTTAGCATGAGGATTTGTATACTTTTGAAACAATCTGGCTTGGATATTTCCAAGTCTTTTTTATTGCAATTTGATATTTTAATAATAAGCTTACGTTTGTTTTTAACAATGAAAATATTTGCAAAGATAAATTATTTAATTTTGATAAAAAATTTTTAGTTAATTTAATAAAATGGGTATATAAATATACATAGAATGAAAAAATGTTTTCATCGACAAAACGGAGGTTATTTTATTATGAAAGATTATAAAACAAACAAATTAAGGAATTTAGCTTTAGTAGGGCATTCAGGAGCAGGAAAAACTTCCTTGACTGAATCTTTGCTATATTTTACAAAGGCTATTAACAGGGTTGGAAAAGTAGCGGATGGTAATACTGTATCTGACTATGAAAAACAAGAAATTAAAAGAAAAATTTCAATCCAAACCTCAATAATTCCTGTTGAATATAAGGATTACAAGGTAAACTTTATCGATGCTCCTGGATTTTTTGATTTTGAAGGAGAAGTATTAAATGCTCTTAGAGCAAGTGAGTCAGCTTTGTTTGTAATTGATGGAGAAAATGGAATAGAAGTAGGAACTGAAAAATATTGGAAATATACTGAAAATATTTCTTTGCCAAGAATTATTTTTGTAAATAAATTGGATAAAGAAAATGCCAAATTCAATCAAGTAGTTAGTGACCTACACATAGATTTCTCCAAAAAAATAATCCCACTAACCTTAACCCTTGGTGAAGGCGAAAATTTTGAAGGTTTGATCGATGTTATAGATAAAAAAGCTTTTAAATATGTTGATGGCAAGGTAGAAGAGGTTGAAATACCTGAAATCAGAGTTGAAGAAGTAAATGCTGTTTATGAAGAAATTCAAGAAGTTGTTGCTGAAAGTGATGATGAATTGATGGATAAATATTTTTCAGGCGAAAGTTTTACTGAAGAAGAATTTAAAGAAGGTTTTAGGAAGGCAATTATAAATGGTAATGCTGTTCCTTTAGTTGCTGGTAGCTTGGAGAAAAATATTGGTCTTGATTTGTTGATGGATGTTATTACAAAATATATGCCATCTCCTGACCACAAGGCTGCAAATATTGGATTTAGAGTTACTGATGATTATGAAGAATTTGAAGTTAGCGAAGATAGTCCTTTTTCTGCTGTTGTATTTAAAACAATTGCTGATCCATTTTTGGGTAAGATTTCAATATTTAAGGTTTTATCTGGAGCTATTAAAAAAGATCAAAATTTCTATGATATAAGTAAAGACAAGGAATTAAAGGCATCAAATATTTTCTATTTAAGAGGAAAAGAACAATTTAAAACTGACAAGGTTGTTGCTGGAGATATTGGAGCATTTTCTAAACAAGATATTCTTCAAACTGGAGATTCTTTATGCACAAAAGAAAGTCCTATAGAATATAAGAAAATTAAATATCCAAGACCGGTTTTATATTATGCAATTGAGGCTGAAAGTAAAAATGATGAGGATAAAATCTCAGCTGCTTTGAAAAAATTATCAGAAGAAGATCCTACTTTTGAAGATAGAAGAGATGCTGAAACCCACCAAGAAGTTTTGGCAGGACTTGGTAATGTTCAACTTGAAGTTTTGATGGATAAATTAAAAGAAAATTATTCTGTTAATACAAAAATTGTTGATTTAAAAATCCCTTACAGAGAAACTATCAAGGGAAAATCTGATGTTCAAGGTAAACACAAAAAACAATCTGGTGGTGCTGGTCAATATGGAGATGTATTTATTAGATTTGAACCATGCGATGAAGAATTTGTTTTTGATGAGGAAGTATTTGGTGGAGCAGTTCCTAAAAATTATTTCCCTGCTGTAGAAAAGGGACTTCGTGATTCTATGGATGAAGGTCCTCTTGCAGGTTATAAGGTTGTTGGAATAAAAGCTACTTTGTATGATGGCTCTTACCACCCAGTAGATTCAAACGAACAAGCTTTCAAATCAGCTGCAAGACTTGCTTTCAAAAAAGGAATTGTTGAAGCAAAACCAATTTTGCTTGAGCCTATAATGAAACTTGAAATTAAAGTTGATGAGAAGTACATGGGCGATGTAATGGGAGATATGAACAAAAGACGTGGAAAGATTTTGGGCATGGAACCACAAGAAGACGGCTCACAAATCATTTCAGCTCTTGCACCAGAAAGTGAAGTTTTAAAATATTCAATAGATTTAAGATCAATGACACAGGCTCGTGGATCATTCTCAATGGAATTTGATAAATATGAAGAAGTTCCAAAAGAAATAACAGAAAAAATTATTGAGGAAAATAAAAAAGAATAAAAATAGTATAGAAAAGGGGCAAATAATGAAAGATTGGAAGATTTTGGAAATTGATCCTTGGATCAAGGATTATAAAAATGATATAAATCTGAGAATGGATGAATATGAAAAACAAAAGGCTAGACTTTTGAAAAAAGGCGAAAAATTAAAAGATTTTGCCAATGCCCACAATTATTATGGCTTTCACAAGGTAAAAACTGGATGGATTTATAGGGAATGGGCTCCAAACGCCAAGGGACTTTATCTAATTGGAGATTTTAACAATTGGGATAGACACTCCCATCCTCTAAAAAAAATTAATGACGAAGATTGGGAGATTTTTGTTAAAGGAATTAGGACTATTCCACACAAATCCAGAGTGAAAGTTATGGTTGACTATGGAGAAAGCATCCAAGATAGGATTCCTCTTTTTGCAAGAAGGGTTGAAAGAGATGAAAATTTAGATTTTTCTGCAATTGTAGAAAATCCTAGGAAAAAATTTAAATGGACAGATGATAAATTTAAAATTAAAAACCACGATCTTCTAATCTATGAAGCCCACATTGGTATGGCTTGTGAAAGAGAGGGTGTTGGAACTTACAAAGAATTTGAAAAAAATATTTTGCCAAGAATTAAAAAAGAAGGCTACAATACAGTCCAACTTATGGCTATAGCTGAACATCCATATTATGGATCTTTTGGCTACCAAGTTTCAAATTTCTTCGCTCCTTCTTCTTGGTATGGAGAAAATGATGATTTAAAATCTTTAATAAATACTGCCCACGAAATGGGTTTAAATGTGATAATGGATTTGGTTCATTCCCATGCTGTAAAAAATACTATTGAGGGAATAAATCTTTTCGATGGAACAGACTACCAATTTTTCCATGAAGGCGATGAGGGAAATCATCCTGATTGGGATTCTAAATTATTTGATTATCACAAACCTGGAGTATGCCATTTTCTTCTTTCAAATATAAAATATTGGCTTGAGGAATTTCATTTTGATGGTTTTAGATTTGATGGAGTTACATCAATGATTTATAAAAATCACGGTAGGGGAGAAAATTTTGATAATTATTCAAAATATTTTTCTATGAATACCGATATTGAAGCTATAAATTATCTTCAACTTGCCAATGAACTTATAAGAGAAGTTAAGAAAAATGCCATAACAATTGCTGAAGATATGTCAGCTATGCCTGGAATGTGTCTGCCAATTAAAGATGGAGGAATTGGTTTTGACTATAGACTTTCTATGGGCATGCCAGATTTTTGGGAAAAGGCCTTAGAAAAACGAGATGAAGATTGGGACATGGGAAAAATGTGGTATGAGCTTTCAACTTCTAGACCATCTGAAGCTAGAATTTCTTATGTAGAAAGCCACGACCAAGCTCTTGTCGGTTCAAAAACTACGATTTTTAGACTTGCAGATTCTTCCATGTATTGGGATATGGAAAAAACAACCCACAATATCATAATTGATAGGGCAATTGCTCTTCACAAAATGATAAGATGGATTACAATATCTATGGGCGCTGAATCTTATTTGAATTTTATGGGAAATGAATTTGGTCATCCTGAATGGATAGATTTTCCAAGAGAAGGCAATAATTATTCTTTCCATTACGCAAGGCGTCTTTGGTCTTTGGCTGACAATGACCTATTAAAATACGATTGGCTTTTGAAATGGGATGAAAAAATGATTGACCAAATCAAAAAAAATAAGCAATTAGGAAATGATATTTTTAGGTTATGGCTTGATAATGATAGGAAAGTTATTGCCTACAGAAATGGGGATATAGTTTATATTTTCAATTTCCACCCACAAAATTCCTACGATTCTTTCCAAGTGCCAATCCATGATAAGGGAAAATTTAAAGTAATTTTGGATACTGACGATGAAAAATTTGGTGGACTTGGAAGAATTTCAAAAGATTTTATTTATGAGTCCAAAAATTTAGAAAATACTGACTACGATGGAATTGAAATTTATATTCCATCAAGAACGGCCCTTGCCCTAAAGAAGGTAAAATAATGAGAATACTTGCTCTTGGAGATTCCTTTACCCAAGGTTATCTTGTAGAATGCAATAATTACACCCGCTTTTTAACTAAGGCGGGTTTTGAAATTATAAATTTTGGAATAAACGGTTCTACAAGCTCTGATATGGTTAAAAGGTATGAAAAAATCAAAAATAAATACAAAAATGTAGATTATCTGATAATTTTTGGTGGCTCAAATGACTTTTTGAATGGGCAAAGTGTGAATCTTGCATATTCAAATGTCAAAAGTATATTAAATTTATCTACTGCCAGAAAAAATATTATAATTATACCGCCTTTAATAGAGGAGGAAGACTCTTATCCGATTTATGGATATGTAAATGAAAAAATAAATGAATTTGCAAAAAAACTTTTGGACTTTGATTGTTTGAAAGTTGATTCGAGAAAAATCAAGCCATATTATCTTGATGGTTTGCACATGGGGAAAATTTTTCACGAAAAGCTTGCTTGTGAAATTTTAAAAATTATAGAGGATGATATAAATGAATGAATTAGAAGATATTGAAAATATTGATAAGATGGTTGCAAAGAGCTCTCTTTTACCAGATTTTATGCGAAATAAAATTACTATAAATATTATTTCTGTCCTAATTGTTTTGTTATTGTGTTTTATTACATTAAAATTAGTTCATAAAATAATAAGAAAATTTTTTGAAAGAAACAAAAGCAAAGCAAAAAGAAATACAGCAAAACTTGAAACCCTATCAAGGATTTTTTATTCTATAATTAGGATACTTATAATTTTTATTGCCATAACTATGATTTTGGATATTTTTGGAGTAAACACATCAAGTCTTATAGCTACAGCCGGAATTGGTGGTATCGCCATAGCTCTTGGTGCTCAAACTCTTATTGCAGATTTTGTGAAGGGAGTTTTGATAATATTTGATGACAAGATAAGAGTTGGCGAATGGGTTTCATGCTCTGGAGTTGAAGGAACTGTCGAAGAGGTTAATCTTAGAATTACAAAAATTAGAGATTACAACGGTTCACTTCACATTATTCCAAATTCAAATATAACAAATGTCCAAAATTTTGATAGGGGAGCTCAAAAAAGTGAGGCATATTTTTGCGTGTCTAATGATACAAAGCTTGATGAAGTAAAAGCGATGATAAAAAGCGTATCTCAACAAATAAAAACAATGCCAAAATATAAAAATGCTTTTGTAGAAGATTTGAGCTTTTTTGAAATACACGAATTTAAGGATTTCTCCTACACAGTAAGGGTGACATCCTTGGTAAAAGCAGGAATGCAATGGGAGATTTCAAGAAAAGTAAAAGAGCTTATAAAAGAAGAGATGGAAAAAAGAAAAATAAAAAGCAGCTTATTAGAAGAGGAAATTTATGAAAAAATATAAATTAAACGATATAGTTAGCCTGAAAAAATCTCATCCGTGCGGAGAAAATAAATGGAAAATCGAAAGAATGGGTGCAGATATGAAGTTAAGATGTTTGGGTTGTGATAAATTAGTTTGGCTAAAAAGAACAGATTTCGACAAAAGAATTAGGAAAATTCAAGATAAAAACGGGAAATTCGTATCGATAGTAAATTACAATCCAGAAGATTAGAGGAGAAAAAAAGGAATTAATGATAAACGACAAGATAAAAGATAATTATATAAAAATAATAAACGAAAATTATAAAGACTATAGAAAAGATTACCAAAATTTGCTAGAAAAAAGAAAAGAATATGGAGCAACCTACAAGGAAGAAGTTCTTCCTACCTTGTATGATGCGTATTTTTACGACAAAAAAGATTTCAAACTCTATGATGAAATGATAAATATTTTTATGTCCATAGTAGAAAAAGTCACAAAAGAATACCTAGAAAACGAAAATTACAGAAAATTATTCGACCTAGATCCTTTGACAGAAAAATTAATCCTAAAAGATCCAGGCTATGACATTTCAACACCAATAGCAAGATTTGACGTAATGTATGATGGCAAAGAAGACTATAAATTTTGCGAGCTAAACACAGACGGCTCATCAGCTATGCTAGAAGATAAATCTTTGGCAGATTTGATGAAAGATTCCAAAGCTATAAAAAAACTAGAAGAAAAATATCAAATAAATCATATAAACCTATTAGAAAGTTTGGTAGATTCAATAGAAGATTTATATTTTTCAATAAAAGGCAAAAAAGAAAAAATAAACATAGCCATAGTCGACATAATAGAATTTGACAACATAGAATTTGAAACCATAAAAAAACTATTTCAAAAAAGAGGTCACAATTGCAAAATTGCAAACCTAAAAGATTTAGAAAGAAAAAATAATGGTCTATATATAGAAGATATGAAAATCGACTTAGTTTATAGAAGACTTGTCACAAGCGATTTAATAGAAAACAAAGAATTAGGAAAAAATTTAATAGATGCCTATTTAAATGACGAAATAATAAGCATAGGCTCATTTAGGTCAACACTTTTTTACACAAAAGATATATTTAGAATCCTAAGACTAGAAGAAAGCCAAAAAATTCTATCAGAAAAAGAAAATGAATTTATAAAAAATCACATACCATATACAGAAAAATTAAATTACGAAAAAGACAGAGAAAAATTGGTAGCAAACAAGGACAAATATATACTAAAACCAATCCAAGGCTACGCATCACATGGAATCTACGTAGGAAAAGAACACACAAAAAAAGAATTTGAAAAAATCTTAGAAGAAATAAAAAATAAAAGTTACATTTACCAAGAATATTACACAGTAAAGCCTATGAAATTTATAAAAATGGAAAAAGAAAAAGCAAGTTTAGAAAACTTTTCATACGTAACAGGCCTATTTGCCTACAATAAAAAATTCATAGCACCATACATGAGAATAGGAAACGCAGCAATGATAAGTTCGGCAAGAGAATATTACGTAGTAAGTTCCCTAAAAATAAAAGAGAAATAAATTAAGAAAAAAATATTTGACAATAGAAAAAAATAATAATATACTAATATAGCTGTTAACCAACAGCTATATTTTTTTTATCACGTTTAAAAAAGCAAGAAAAAAAGTCTTGACAAGAAAAATAAACGCGATATAATAAAAAAGTCGACATCAAAAAAAGCGGTCGAGAAAAGTAAAAAAAGATAAAAAAACCAATAAA